>ERZ1673695.533-NODE-533-length-57661-cov-89.192428_pt1 | contig 57661 bp, 59 predicted proteins | sample MGYA00580225_ERZ1673695 | MGnify/ENA primary metagenome ERZ1673695 (study PRJEB41218, sample SAMN15661739) | gut metagenome | host: Homo sapiens | place: Canada: London | collected 2015-08-20/2019-03-30 | study: EMG produced TPA metagenomics assembly of... | reverse complement strand
TGTCCGCTCTTTGGCTCCTCGGAATAGAGTAAATCCCCGGCTCCGTGCCGGGGATATTTTTGCACTTTTTTCTAAATAACGCTTGACATACTGCAAGCAGTATGATATTATAATAGACAGAAAGGAGGTAAACGCATTGAGCAAGCGAAAAAAGAAACGCGGCAACAAGGCCGAGCCGGACAGCTACTTAAACCTTGTTACCGCAATCCTAAATCTCGTGATTGCTATTCTACTGCTGATAGAAAAGCTCACCGAGTAAAGGGCAGGGGGAGAAATCCCCCTTGCCCTCCAAGAATAACATGAAATGCGCTCAATGTCAAACGACCATGATTAGAGTATTCGAGTTTTCAACATGGAAAAATAGCGAAAGTGCAAAAGCCGCCGTCGCCGTTGCGATAGCCAACGCGAAACAAGACAAAGGAAAAAAATTTACGGTGGCAATAGGAGAATGGGGAGTACGAACGTTTCTCGTACTCGGCGCGACCTGCAAAGAGGAGGCTCGAGCGGCGGCGGTGGAGGAGTTCAATAAAACACCGTCAGACGGATGGCACGAGGAAAGAGTAAAAGTAAGAGACGTTACGAACGCGAAAAAATACAATTAAGGAGGCGCGAAATGATAGTTTATATCTTGTGTGGGGTAAGCATCGTTTTATCTGCAATCTCTATTTTCATAAGCGCCAAAAGGAGGCGGCAGAATGGCAGAGGCAAAAAGAAAGACTAAGACCTCGACGGCGGTAAAGACGCGGTACAACGAAAAAGTTTACGACAATATTTCGGCTCGAGTCCCGAAAGAGCTCGCGGCGGCTTTCAAAGAGAAATGCGCCGCCGAGGGCATACCGCAAGCACAAATTATCAAAAAGGCGATAGAGGATTTCCTATCGCAGTAACGAGAGGGCGGGGTTTTCCCGCCCTTTTTCTATATCTTGAGGAGGGCGCAATATGGGAAAGCGGTCGTATAAACAACTGAATTGGACGAGCCGTATCAAGCTCGAGACGATGCTCAAACATGGACACTCGAAAAAGGAAATCGCCGAGGAATTGGGCGTACATATCAGCACCGTTTACCGCGAGCTCAAGCGCGGGACGTATGAGCATCTAAACTCCGATTACACGACCGAGGAGCGGTATAGCCCGGAAATTGCCGAGGCGAGGTATCAAGAGGGGCTCTCCGCGAAAGGAGCTCCGCTCAAGATTGGGAAAAACCACGCCGCCGCGCAGTTTATCGAGGATAAAATCGGGAACGAGGATTACTCCCCGGCGGCGGTGTGCGCTCTACTCAAGCAGGAAAAATATAAGCACTTCGGAATAACCTTTTGCCGTGCAACGATTTACAAGTACGTCGAGGACGGCGTTTTTCTCACGCTCACAAATCAAGACCTCCCGGAAAAGGGCGACCGCAAGAAGAAGCACAAGACCATACGGAAAAAACAGTCTCGCGCATCGAGCGGGACGAGCATCGAGCAGAGGCCGGATTATATCAACGAGCGGCAAGAGCCGGGACATTGGGAAATGGATACCGTCGTCGGAAAGAAGCGGACGAAAGCCCGCCTCCTCGTCCTCTCCGAGAGGGTAACGCGGCGGGAAATCATTATCCGCATTAAGGACGGGCGCGCCGAAACGGTCGTCGCGGCTTTAGACCGCCTCGAGCGTATTTATGGCGCGGCGTTCTATGAGATTTTCAAAACGATTACAGTAGACAACGGCTCCGAGTTTGCGGATGCTGACGGCATCGAGCGGAGCGCCCGCCGCAAGGGTGCAAAGCGGACGACGGTCTATTACTGCCATGCGTATAGCTCTTATGAGCGCGGGACGAACGAGAATATTAACCGCATGATACGGCGGCAGTTCCCGAAAGGGACAGACTTCGACAAGGTAACGGCGGCGGAGGTTAAGCGCGTCGAGATGTGGCTCAATGATTACCCGAGAGAAATACTCGGCTTTATGTCCTCGGCGGAGGCTTTCAAGATAGCGTTTGACCGGGCGGCGTGAACGCTCAAAAATTTATTCTATCTTTTTCGCACAAAATACTTGACATCTGCGTCCTGCGGGCGAGATTTTCTCTTGCGTAACGGCGCGGCATCTGTTATAATACACAAAGTATGTTGAATGGAAAGCAGGAGATTCGATTTGCCGAAGTTCTTTGTGCCAGCCGAAACGCCGCTGGGCGATTTTTTTGTCCTTACCGGCGAGAATGCCGCACATGCTAAGGTTTTGCGGCTGAAAAACGGCGACTGTGTTACGGTTTGCGACGCAAACGGCACGGACTATCAGTGCACGGTCTCCGATGTCAGCGCGGGGCAGATTGGCCTCATCGTAAACAGCAGCGCCCCCTCAGATTCAGAGCCGCATGTGCGGTGCAGCGTCTACATGGCCTATGCAAAGGCAGATAAGCTGGAGCATGTCATTCAGAAGGCGACGGAGCTTGGCACGGCGGAGATCGTCGCATTCCCGACGGCACGCTGTGTTTCGCGTCCCGATGCGAAGGCGCTGAAGGGCAAGCTGGAGCGCTGGCAGAAGATCGCGGCCTCCGCGGCGGCACAGTGCGGGCGCGGCTGCATCCCGCAGGTCATGGCGCTCAGCTCCTATCGGGAGGCGCTTCAGCGCGCGGCGTCGGCAGAGCTCCGCCTGCTTCCCTATGAAAACGAACACAGTCTGTCGCTTCGCGCCGCGCTTGGCGGCTGCGAATTTCATACGGCGGCGATCCTCACCGGGCCCGAGGGCGGCTTTGAGCCGGAAGAGGTGACGCTTGCGCAGGAATACGGTTTTCAGAGCTGCACGCTCGGGCCACGCATCCTCCGCTGCGAAACGGCGCCGCTGTGCGCGCTGACCGCGATCTTGTTCGCGTGCGGCGATTTGGATTAACGATCAAAGGACGGATACTATGGCGAGAAATACCTATCATACATCCTCAAATGCCCGCAAGGGCGGCGATGCTGCCGCCTACAAGATCATGGGCGCGGTGCTGCTGCTGGCCGTTTCGGTCTTTCTGATGCGGCTGGTCGCCAACAACTACGGCACCATCGACGGAGCGGACACGATCGAGCGGGCGTCGAAGCTCACAGCGATCGTCTTTGGCCTTCTGGCGGCGGCTTCGCTTGCGGTGCTGCTGGCGGTCAAGAGCGGCTGGCTGCGGAAGGTGAGTCCCTATGTGCTGGCGGTCTCCGTGCTGTACGCATTTTCGGGTCTGCTGCTGTGGCGCTGGTGGACGACCTACATTTCGATGCTGACATTCCTGCATGTCGCGGTCTACTGCCTGTACATCGTCTATATGCTCTATCAGATGGAGTTTTTTCTGGTTTCCCTCATGACCGTCGTGGCGGGCGGCACGTTCCTCCGCTACTCGCGCGGCATCGGCGCAAACGCTCCGTGCATCGCGCTTGCGGTGGTGCTGGTGCTTGTGATCGCATCCGGCGCGTATATTGCAGCGAATGCGGCGAAGAACAAGGGTATGCTCGTCCTCGGAGCAAAGCGCATCCGGCTGTTCCATGCGCGGTTCAATCCGCTGGCGCTGTACATCACCTGCGCGGTGTGGACAGTGTGCTTTGCGGCCTGTCTGGTGTTCGGCGCGGCGTTTGCGTACTACTGCATGTTTGCGGCTGTTGCGTTCGAGCTTGCCGCCGCCGTGTACTACACGTTCCAGCTCAAGTAAGAGAATACAACTGCCTCCTTGTCCATAAGCTGGACAGGGAGGTGTTTTTTTGCTTCCGAAGCGTTCGATCCTTCACAACGCGCTGCTGCTGACGGCAATCGACCTGCTGCTGCGCGGCGCGGCAATGGCATTTCAGGTCTATCTTTCGAGCCGCGCCGGTGCAGTCGGGCTGGGGCTCTTGCAGCTTGTCACCGCGGTCGGCGCCCTTGCCATGACGCTCGGTCTTTCCGGCGCGCGCACGGCAGCGATGTATCTCTGTGCGGAGGAATACGGAAAACGCCGCTTTGCCGGGGTGCGGCGTGCGATGGAGCTGTGCATTTTATGGGGCGCGGTTTGCAGCTGCGCAGCCGCCGCCGCGCTGCGGCTGCTTGCGGGGACGTTGGCACGCGTATGGATCCGCGACGCGCGGGCGGCGTCCGGGCTGCGGGTCTTAGCGCTCTCGCTGCCGCTGCGCTGCTATGTCAGCATCCTGAGCGGCTATTTTACGGCCAGCGGCCGGGTGCGGCGGCTGGCACTTGTCGAGGTCGCGGAGCAGATGTCCTCGATCCTGTTCACATTCCTGCTGCTTTTGCGTGCGGACGGCGCCGAGCAGGTCTGCCGTGCCATCCTGCTCGGCGGCCTTGCCGCATCCGGCGTCAGCGGCGTGTGGCTGACGCGGCTACTATGCCGCGATTTTCGGAGGTTTGGCCCTGCGGCGCGGGGACTGGCGCTCGGAAAGCGCCTCATAAGGCTCTGCGTGCCGCTTGCGCTCGGCGATTTCCTGCGCTCCGGTCTGCGCACGCTGGAGCAGCTGCTCATCCCGCTTGGCCTTTCGCAGGTGTCCGGCGCGCCGGAGGCGGCAATGGCGGCCTATGGGACGGTGCATGGGATGGTATTTCCAATCCTCATGTTCCCGGCGGCGATTTTGTATTCGCTGTCAGACCTGCTTCTGCCGGAGCTGGCACGCTGCCGCGCAGAGGGCGATGCGCGGCGCATCCGCGCGCTCAGCGAGCGCTGCCTGCACCTCACGACGCTGTTTGCGTGCGGGGTGGCGGCGCTGGAATTTCTGCTGGCGGAGCCGCTTGGACTGCTGCTTTATCAGAGCCGGGAGGCGGGCATGTATCTGCGCCTGTTTGCGCCGCTCGTCCTGATCCTCTATCCGGACGCCATCGTTGACGGCATGTGCAAGGGCCTCGGGCGGCAGGTCTCATGTGTGCGGAACAACACGATCACCTCGCTTATGGACATTGCGATGCTCTGGTTTCTGCTTCCGCGGCTTGGCATGGGCGGCTACATCCTTACGTTCGCCGTGACCCACGCCGTCAATTTTTATCTCAGCCTGCAGCTTTTGACGGACGCGAGCGGCTGCTGCGTGCGGCCGGTGTTTCTTATAAAAACGCTCGCGTGCGGGCTGCTTTCCGCAGGCGGCTGTCTGCTGCTGCCGGAGGGCGCGCCGCTTTCGCAGGCGGGCTGCATCTGCGTCCTGTTTTTGGCGCTCTACCCGGCGCTTCTGACACTGAGCGGTGCGCTGCCGCCGGAGGAAGCGCGCCGACTGCGCCGGATGCTGCTGCCGCGCAGAGGGGCGTTGACTTTCTATGAAAAGCGCCGTACAATGGAGAAAACAAAGGAAGTGAGGTAGCCTGCCATGTACTTTTTCCGAAACGACTATTCCGAGGGCGCACATCCCGCGATTTTCGACGCCCTGGCCGCAACAAATCTGGAATCGACCGTCGGCTACGGCCGCGACCCCTACTGTGCGGAGGCCATTGAGGCCGTCCGCCGCCGCTTTGCCTGCCCGGAGGCGGACGTGCATTTCATGCTGGGCGGCACGATCACCAATCTGACGCTCATCGCAGCGGCGCTCCGCCCGTGGGAGGCTGTCATCGCCGCCGAAACGGCGCACATCGCCGTGCATGAATCGGCCTCCGTCGAGGCGACCGGCCACAAGGTCTGTGTTGTCCCGACGCCGGACGGCAAGCTGACGCCGGAGGATGTCCGCAGCGTCGTCGCTGCACATCACGGTGGCGACGACGGGCACATGGTCGTGCCGAAAATGGTCTATGTCTCCGATGCGACCGAGCTTGGCACGATCTACACCAGGGCCGAGCTGGAAGCGCTCTCCGCGACGTGCCGCGAGCTGGGGCTGTACCTCTATTTGGACGGCGCGCGTATGGGCGCCGCGCTCGTGAGCGAGGAAAACGACCTCCAGCCTGAGGATTTCGCGCGCCTCTGCGACGCATTTTACATCGGCGGCACGAAGAACGGCCTGCTGTTCGGTGAGATTCTGGTGCTGGTCAACAAGGACTTCCATCCCTACTTCCGCAATGCCATCAAGCAGCGCGGCGGCGTGCTCGCCAAGGGGCGGCTGCTCGGCGTGCAGTTTCTGGCGTTCCTGAAGGACGACCTCTGGCTGGCGCTTGCGCGTCACGCCGACGATGCGGCGAAGGAGCTTGCCCGCGCACTGCGCGAAAAGGGCTATCCCTTCTACGCTGAGCCGTACACCAATCAGCTGTTCCCCATCCTGCCGGACGAGAAGATCCGCGAGCTGGAACGCGATTTCTCCTTTGAGCTCAACGCCAAGGTCGATGAGACGCACACGGCCGTCCGCTTTGTGACCTCGTGGGCGACCTCGCAGGAGACGCTGGAGGCGCTGGTGCGCGCGCTGTGACGGAACGCATCGTCCATCCCATCCCGCCGCTCTATGACGTGCGTTCGCGCATCCTGATCCTCGGATCCTTTCCGTCGGTAAAGTCCCGCGAGGCGGCGTTTTTCTACGGCCATCCGCAAAACCGCTTCTGGCGCGTGATCGCCGCCGTGCTCGAATGCCCGGTCCCTGTCACCGTGCCGGAAAAGGCCGCCATGCTGCACGCGCATCACATCGCGCTCTGGGATACGATCGCGAGCTGCGAGATCGAAGGCTCCAGCGACAGCAGCATCCAGAACGTTGTGCCGAATGATCTGACGCCGATCCTCTCAGCGGCGGACATTCAGGCGGTTTTCTGCAACGGCGCGGCCTCGCACCGGCTGTACTGCCGGTATCTGGAGCCGCTGACCGGCCTGACCGCGGCGAAGCTGCCCTCGACCAGCCCTGCAAACGCCGCGTTTTCTCCGGAGCGGCTGATCGAGCAGTGGCGTGTGATCCGAAATTATCTGTAAAACCGAAAGCGGCGGAGGCAGCCTGAGCTGCCTCCGCCGCTGAGCTTGTCAAAAAAGTCTTTTTGATAAGCTGGCCTGCTTCTGTTATTTTACAAAGTGCCTGCGATCCACCGGAAAAGCACGTCGTTTGTATCGTCTGCCTCCGGGTGGAACTGCACGCCCAGCATCTGCTCACCGTATTCCAGCGCCTCGATCGTGCCGTCATCCGTGCGTCCGGCAACGCGCAGCGCCTGCGCAGGGTGTGTGATGCGGTAGTTGTGCATCGACGCACCGAGGATCGTGTCCGAACCGGTAAGGCGCGCAAAATGGCTTTCCGCCGTCAGATGGACGGGGTGCTTGAAGCTGTCTGCGTGGCCGCGCGTGATGTGCCCGTTCCAGTGACCGTCCACAGGCTCCGTGAACATGTAGCGCTCCTTTTTCATCTGCTCGAACAGATCGAGCAGGGGCGCGTCCCAGCCGCGCCGCCGGGCTTCCTCGGCGACAAGAAAATATGTGTTCATCATCTGCATCCCGAGGCAGATGCCGAGCACGGGCTTGCCGCTTTTCGCGGCGTATTCCATGATCTGAAAATGATAGGGGTAAAAGCGTGCGCCGCCGCAGAAAACGAATGCCTCGCACAGCGCCAGCGCCTCCGGAATGACGTATCCGTCGCTGCTGAGAAGCCCGACCGGCGTGCCGCCGTTTGCGCTGATGCGCTTGGGGTAGGCGTTGACGAACAGATAATGGTCTGCGTACATGTCCTCCGAGGCAAACAGCTTTGCGCCCGGTACGATTCCAACAACTCGCATTTGTATCTCCTTTTCGCGCGGCCTGCGCCTGCGCCGCTGATTTTTGAACTTAAAACAGATCCAGCATGTTGCCCAGATAGATCTCCTCCCGGACGCGGAGCCGGTATTCCGGTTTTGTCAGATAAGAAAGCAGAAATTCCAGGATCAGAGCGCTGCCAAGCCCGCGCCCCTCGATCTTGAAATTGGAAAAGCCCATCGGCAGATAGACGTTTTGAATATCCGCTGTGCCGATGAAGGCGGGATTTTCCATCGCCTTGGAAAAGCGATAGCCGCCCGCGGCGCCGGGCGCCTTGCAGCGGTGCTCCGGCCCGTACTCGCCGAGGCTTTTCCGGCTGACGGCCTCGTAGCACGCCTTTCGGTCCTTGCAGCCGAACCAGCAGCACTCATTGCAGAGAAACTCAACCTTTTCCTTCAGTGCCTCCGGCAGTCCGTTCAGCTCGTCAAACGCCTTGTTCAGACGAAAATCCGGCACAACGTACCGAAACGCATCGCGCGACAGCTCCTGCCGGAGCAGGGGAAAGGCAGTGAGGACCTTGGTGGTCGAGGAGACAAGATAAAGCTCCGGGTATTGCGTCTGCAAATGGCGCAGCAGCCGCTCCGAGTGGACGATGACGCCGCCGCGCGGCTGACTCTCGGAGAGGAGCCTGCAAAGCGCGTTGCACTTCCGGTCGGAGAGGTGCTCCTCCCGCAGGAGGGAATTGCTGAATGTCAGCCGTGGTGAGATGCCGTACTCGCGCATCAGGCCCAGCACCTCGTCTGCGTCATGCGTACCGAAGCCGACGCGCCCGCCGCCCCAGAGACAGTCGGCCGGGGCTCCATAGATCGAGCCGATCTCACACCAATCATAAAAATACGCCCGGTGCTCACGAAAAAGCGGCAAAAACACACGGTAAAGCTCGTAAAATTCAAACAGCCCGGGGAGATGGTAATACGCGGTGCGCCCAGCCGTGCCCGGAGCGGCTGCTTCATTTTCGGGCGCGGGCTGCACATATTCATCCATTGGACACACCGCCTTCGTGCAGGAATGCTACTTCGCGATCATTATAGCACGAGCGCGGGAAAATCGCCACAGCTTTCACGCCGAAAGCAAAAAGCGCGCTGCCGCCGGTCTTGCTTTTTTGCGGCGCTTCTGCTATACTTATTTCCGGCTTGGCAGGCAGAACAGACTGCTTCGTGCCAAGCCCATTTTTCATAACCGGGTGTAGCTCAGATGGTAGAGCGCGTGGTTTGGGAGCGTGGCAGCGTTCATCCGACCTGCCGGAGTCAAAATGCCCGAACCCCTTGACACACAGGCGTTTGCGGGTTTTCCGCATTTTTCGGAATCGCCCGAAAATCCGCCTTTGACCACATGGCTGACTACAGACAGCTTAGACTTTCAATTTCATAACCGGGTGTAGCTCAGATGGTAGAGCGCGTGGTTTGGGACCACGAGGCCGCTGGTTCGAAACCAGTCACTCGGACCAGAAAACCCGCTGAAATCATAAGATTTCAGCGGGTTTTCTATGTAAATTGTTCGATTTTTTCAAAAAGTTATTCTTTGATTATTGCGGCGCAGGATTTGCGCTGCGGATTCGGCAAACTGGAAGTTATCGATTTCTTTGTGTGCTATATCTAACGGACAGCACAATGCTTACTGATGCGGTAATGACCTTTGCAAATACGGTGCTCCACCAAATCATGATTTGACCGCCAAACACCGGCGGCAGCATCAGTATCAACACCAGCATGATGATGGGTTCGATAAATGTCAGAACATAGGACAGCACACTTTTTTCGGTTGCGTAGAAAGCCGCCGTGGAAACTCGTGTGATGGCGTCAAACGGAACCGACACAAGGAAGATCGGCATGACCTTTATGACCCCTGCGTTTACCTCGGCAGATGAACCGAACAGTAGTCCAATCTTTCCACGGAGCAGGTAAATCAGAATCGCACTGATTACCGCCAAAACCATGGAAAATTCATACGCCAGCGTTTTGGTTTGTTTGAGCGATTTTTCTTCGCCTGCTCCGTAGAACTGACTCATGAGCGGCTGGCTACCATCACCGACACCCTGCAAAAGAAGATAAACAATGCAGATAATATAGGAGATACAGGCATAGGTGGCGATAGCCTCCTGTCCGCCATAAGAAACCGAAAATCGGTTGATGATCACAAGAGAGATATTTGGGGCAAGGGTCAAGCCAAATGGAGCAAGTCCGATTTTTAATATCTGAAATGCCGTTTTCGGGGTATCAACAGGTGCGATTTTCAGAGTGAGGTTCTTTTTGATGGCGCAATACACGAGTGCAACCGCCATGGTAACTCCCTGCCCAATAATGGTCGCCAATGCCGCACCGTACATGCCCCGTCCAAGAACCCACACAAAAGTATAGTCAAGAGCAATATTGGTAGCAAAGCCGCAGATCATAGCGATCATTGCCCACAAAGAACCGCCGTAATTACGCATAAACGGAACCAGTCCGGTGCCGAACACCTGTAAAATCGCTCCAAGGGCAATTACCTTGATATACTCATTTCCCAGAGTAAGCAACTCGCCCGATGCACCAAGGGCAGAAAGGATTTTCTCTGAAGTGAAGAAAACGGTGACAGTCAGGACAGCGCTGAAAAGAAGCATCAGCCATGTTGCACCGGCAACGAACTCCCGTGCTTTTTTCTCATTTCCTGCTGCTTTCAGAATGGAGTATTTGACTGAACCACCCATTCCGATTCCTGTCCCTACGGATTGCAGGACCGCCGTGATGGGATATGCAATGTTGATTGTGGAAAGTCCGGCATCCCCGATTGAGTTGCCTACAAAGAAACCGTCAACGATGGCATACACCCCGGAAAGCGCAAAGGATAACACGGACGGAATCACATATTGAAAGAAAGTCCGCTTGTTATTCACTGCCCAGACCTCCGCTCAGCTCTCTTTCAAAGAGAAGATTGAAAAGGTCAAGAATTTCACACATGGCTTGGAGCCGTTCGTTCCCGATTGTTCTATAAACCTTCTCCTCGGCTTTTCGTAAAGGCGCAATCATTCTGTGGGCGTATACCTGTCCGCTTTCAGTCAAGACGATCCGCTTCTCACGTTTATCGCCCTCGCTGGCCTCCAACAGTAAATAGCCCTTCTTTTGAAGTGCGCTCACGACCGTATGAACCGTCTGTTTTTGCATACCGAAATTCTCTGCGATCTGCTTTTGCGTCAGTTCTCCCATGGATTCCAGCGCATACAGCACCATCATTTCCGGGTATCCGACGCCAAGTACCGAAGCTGCTTTTGTATATAGAGCAGTGCTTTTCGCCCACGCAACGTTAAAATGATTGTTTTCCATAAGTCCCCTACTTGCAAATAGTATTTGTAAATATTATTATAGTATATTGTAAGGACTATTGTCAAGGGCGTATGGAGCAACAAATCCCAATTTATTTCATTATAGCAAAACCGCGCCCAAAACACAATGCAGCCGTCCGGGACATTCCGGGCGGCTGCATCCCGTTCATCCGTTCAATGACTGTCGCCTTTCTGCCGTTTCAACTCCGCCAGCTCCGCTTTCATCTCCGCGATCAGCACCTTCAGCTTCTCCTCACATTCCTCGCGCGTATGCGCATACACATTCCGCGCGTGCTTTTTGCCGTCGATCCATGTCGGGGAGTAGCGGCCTTCAAACAGGTGGTCATTGATCTGGCTGATGCAGCCCGTTCCGGGCTTGCGGACCTTGCCCATGTAAGGCTGAAAGTCAACGATGGCGGGTGCATTTGCCTGCGGCGCAGGCTCGTCCGGGAGTTCTGCCTTGCCAATGCCGCAGTCGATCTTCCGCGCGGCGGCGTGCTGCATATCAGAGGTCGAGTGCGTGTAAATGTCCAGCGTCGTGGCCGCCGACACATGCCCCAGCATGGCAGAGAGCGTTTTCACGTCCATCCCATTTTGCAGCGCCAACGTTGCGAATGTGTGTCTGAGGTCGTGAAAACGCACCTGTTTGCAGCTTGCGTGCTCCAGAATCAGCTGCAATCGGTCGTAGACCGAACCGGGGTTGAGCGGCAGATCCTCCAGCACCGGCGACGGGAACATCCAGCGGGAGTGGACGCTTTCGCGGTATTCTTTCAACACCTGCACGACGGCGGGCGGCAGCACCAGCTTGCGGATGGAGCTTTTCGTCTTCGGTACGCTCATCACGATCTTGCCCCGGACGAGGCTAACCTGCTTACTGATCGTGAGGACACCCGTTTCAAAATCGAGGTCGTCCCATTGCAGCGCCAGCAGCTCGCCGCGCCGCAGGCCTGTCGCCAGATCCAGAAGAAACAGTTCATAGTAACCCTCGGCTTTCGCCTGAATGAGAAACCGCTGCAATTCATCCCGCGCCAGCACCTGCATCTCGCGCGCCTTCTTGGGCGGCAGCTTGCAGCCCTCGGCGGGGTTCATGCGGATGAGTCCATCCTGCACAGCCCTTTGGAGCGCCGAGCGGCAGGTCGCGTGGCACATCCGCACCATGCGGTCGGACAGGCCCTCACCATAATACTCCGTGCGTGTCTTGCGTCCGCTCTTTTTGAGCCGTGCGTAAAACTGCTGGAGGTCGTTCTGCGTCAGCCTGTTCAGCGGAATCTCGCCCAGCTCCGGCTTGATGTGCAGACGGATGCGATCTTCGTAGCCGGACTGCGTCGAGGTGCGGATATTCGGCTTGCAGTGCGTTTCATACCAGTAATCCAACCAGTCTGCAAAGCGCATCTCCGGCCGCAGCTTGTCCGACGGAATGCCGCCGAGCTGCACCTTGAGTGCTGCCAGCTTTTCTGCGCACTCGCGCTTGCTCTTGCCGAAGACAGCCTTTGTTTTCGGGTAGCCGTGATCGTCATAGCCGACAACGTACCGCCCCTCCCAGCGTCCGTCTGCGCGCTGGCGGATCAGTCCGTCACCTGCTTTTCGCTTCTTTGCCAAGGCTTTAACTCCTTCCCGAATAAGTCCTCCATGAAGCCGCCGACGATGCCGCCCGCGGCTTCGCGCATATCCGGCGTGACGTGCGTGTAGGTGTCGAGCGTGAAGCTGGCGTTCGTGTGACCCAGAATCCCCGCCAGCGTTTTCGCGTCCACGCCGCTGGTGAGGGCGTGTGTCGCGAACGTATGACGAAGATCATGGAAGCGAATGCTCGGCAGTCCCGCTTCCTCCAACAGCGTTTTCAGCCGCCGGTATGCCGTTCCCGGATTCATCGGCAGCTCCGGGCTGGTCGGCTGCGGGAAAATCCATTGGCTGATAGAATTTTTCTTCCGCGCCCGCAGCAGCGCCGCGACGCTCTCCGGCAGGATAATTGTGCGGTTGCCCTGGCTCGTTTTCGTGTCGCCGAGGGCGTAGATGCCCTGCCCCTTGCTGTGCAGCGTCCGGGAGATTTCGAGTGTCCCGGCCTTCGCGTCGAAGTCGCGCCACACGAGCGCGCAGATCTCGCCGCGCCGCAGGCCGGTCATAAGCTCCGTGTAGAAGAAATCCCGCCAGATATCGTCCTTCTGAACCGCTTGCAGGAACGTGTCCAGCTCCTGCTCGCTTAGCACCTGCATTGGCTTGTAGTTGGATTTCGGCACAGTTGCGTTCTCGGTCGGATTTTTCGGAATGATGTGCGCCTGCACCGCAGCCTTCATCGCGCCGTGCAGCATCGTATGGATGTGCCGCACGGCCGAGTCGGAGAGCCGTTTGCTGCCCTCGGCGTCCTCGCGCACACGCCCGCCGGATTTCAGCCGCCGGTACATCCGCTGCACGTCCTGCGTCGTGATGAGCGAAACCTGTTTGCCTCCAAGCTGCGGCTTGATGTAGTTTTCGATATAATTGTGGTAGCCTTCCAGCGTCCCCGGACGAATCGTGCCGTCCTTGTATTCCGCAAGCCAGCGGTCCAGCCACTCGCCCAGCGTCATGCGGCTGTCCTCGGTCAGCTCCACGTCCTGATAGCATTCGATGCTCTGGTGGAGCTTCTCCGTCAGCGCTTTCTGCGTCTTCGCGTAGACGTGCCGGAAGATCGGGTCGCCGTTTGCCTTGTGCCCCACGACGATGCGCCCTTCCCAGCGCCCATCGTCACGTTTTCTGACCATCCCGTCTCCGGATGGCCGCCGTTTTCCCATATGCAGGACTCCTTTCTTTTATGGCTTTTCTCTAACAACTACCACGCAGGAGACAGAATAGCTACCTCCCACGCGGAGAGTTATCAGAAAGTTATCATTTTGGTTTTCTTTGTCTATAGCAGTGTAGATTTTGAACCGCATTACCAGCCCATCGACATGGTGCTGTTCGTCTGCTCCTGCTCGTGGTCGTCCGCCTTGTGTCCGGCGGCGATGCGCATCCGACGCAGCTTGGCGAGGCGCTTGCGGTCTATCTGGATACCACAGCTTTGCGGCGCGGGCGCACTGCCCTGAAAGATTTTCCCCATGTGATAGAGCAGCCGTGTCGCCGAGAGCAGAACGTTCGGCGGCTCCGGTCGCTCAATGCGATCCATGAAAAATCCTGCATAGTCGTGTCCCTGCGCCTGCGCTTTCTGGAACCAGTCGTAGGCAGCGTCCCTGTCCTGCGGCACGCCGTCGCCGCTGAGACAGAGCTTTCCCAATAGGTACTGCGCGTAGGGATTGCCCTGCTCGGCAGCCATGCGCACATATTCCGCCGCGCGTTCCGATTCTTTCGGTGCGTTCTTCCCACTGAGATATTCCTTGCCAAGCTGATAAGCGGCGTAGTCGTTTCCGCTCTCCGCTGCTCGTTCCAGCCAGTAGAATCCCTGTGTAGGATTTTGTATTTCCGGATCATCCGAGAGGAAGAGCTTGCCCAGCGCATATTGCGCCGCCGCATGATCTTGCCGAGCAGCCAATCCCAGATAGTGCTGTGCCTTTTCCGCGTCCGGAATCAGCAGCCCGCCGTCACGATAGAGAATCCCGGTCAGATATTGTGCGTATCGGTCACCGCCGTCCGCCAGCGCTTCCAACTGCTTTGCAGCTTCGTCGCGTTCTTCCAGCGGGATGGCTTCGTCGGTCGCCCTTGCGTACCACGCATTTGCTGGGTACGGAATACTGTAGGCGGCATCGTGTTCCGCTTTCTGTTCTGCGCCTGCGTCCTCGAATGTGATCTTGTTCTGCCGCACCTGTTCCGCCACCTGAAGGACCGCATTCTTGATCTGCCGGAACTCCTTCTGCTGGGAGAGTGGCGGACGCTGCCGCCCTTTTTCCGCGTAGAAATCGTTCAGCCTGCATTGCAGTTTCCACCAGCGCCCGTAGCATTCATACACGCTCGGCAGCAGCTCCATCTGATCGACAATGGCATCGACTTTCTGCTTGAGGTTCTTCGGCAGATATCCGTAGGACTTCTTTCCCTTGACGCTGCCTAACTCCAACGCCAGTTCCCGGATTATTTGCTCTGCTTCCGGATGCTCACAGGCGGAGTTCTGCATCTTCTGCGCAAGCGCCAGCATGGCAGAGCGTGTTTCCCACACCAGTTCGTCGCGGGACTGACTTTTGTCCTCGTAGATGTGCAGCAGCTCCTGCTGAAAGATCTGGTTGGTCAGGACAGACTTGATTTTCTGAATCCCATCCCGGTTCAGGTACGCCTGCCCCGGCTTTTTCGACCACGCCATCATGTGAATGTGCGGGTGACCGCCCTCGTCGTGGAACGCCGCATACCAGCGAAAGTCCTCCGGCGGGATGTGCATCGCCTCTGCGATGTCGTTCCGGTGCGCCCGCAGCAGCGCCCGCCATGCGTCCGCATGATCGAACCCCAACCGCTCCGCGTCCTCGCGCCGGAGCGAAATGATGTGCGTCCAGATGTTCCCGGTGCAGCGGTTCACCTCCGCCATCGCTGCGTTCAGATCAACTACATCTTCATCACCGAACAGTCCGTGTTCGCCCAGCCGCTCCGCGCGAGGACGGGTTGCGATATACTTGGCGTAGCCGTCGATCTCCTGCACCTTGCCCCAGTTTTCCTCCATCGCCAGCGTGAGGAATTGCGAGGCGTTGAACTTTGTCGGATGTGCCGCATAATCGCCGTATTCCAAGAGTGTTTTCGTATCCGGAAAATCCTTCGTCAGCTTTTCGATGAGCTGTGTCTGCCGTTTCGTCGGCGGACGGTCATCCGGCAGAATTTCCACCCGTTCACGCGTGGCGATGTAGCGCAGATACCCGCCCGCCTGTTTTGCGCCGCCGCCCTTGAAATACGGACTTTTGACAATCAATCTGGCCATTCGTCAAACGGCTCCTGTGTGCGGAGCTTCTGCTCCAGCCGGAGCTGACCGTTAGTGCGCTTCACGTCATTGACGCTTTTTGCCCGCTGCTTCCGCAGCACCGATTCGTCCAGATTTACGCACTCCGCCAGTATGCTCAGCCCCATGTCCAGTTCCACGGCCTGCTTGAACAGCAGGGATGAGAGCCGATGCTCCAAAAGCTGCAATCTTCCGTCAATGGCCGACTGAACTGCCCGCGGGAGCATCGTGCTTGTTCCTGCCGCCAGATGATCTGCGTAATAATTCACGGCGCGTTCCAGAAATTCGTTTTTGCTTCGGCATCCATCCTGCCGGTACCAATGCTCCAGCTTTTCCGCCGTCTCCGGCGACATCCGAAAATTCAATCTGTTTTCTTCCTTGCTCATAATCCTCCAATCTGTGGCGCGGCACGCCAGAATCCCTTGAACCGTCTGTGTTTGCGGGATTTTTGATGCCAGCCGCGCGTAATTTCCTCCAAACAGGCGCCAATCGCAGCGCCGGCGCAACCTCTTGATACTGTCCGCACTGCGGGCTGTTGTGAACAGGAAAAGCGTCGGTTCCGACGCCATCCGTTTATCCTGCTTTCTCGCCGCAGCGTCCAAAATCCCTCGATTTTGCCAGTTTCGGTGTTTCCCACGTTTGCCGCATTTCCTCTTTCGACCGAACCCGCTGTGCTGGGCTCTGGTCGAATTTTCTGTTCTCCCGCACGGCGGCGCAACGTCCGGTTTTGAGCTTCCGGTGGGTACGCCGCCCGGCTGTGTCCGGAAAACCGGACACAGCCGCGACACGCGGCTCACGCGGGCGGACAGGCGTTTTTCTGCTGCGCCTGTTGGAACGCTTCTAACCGCTTTCGGATGCGTTGCTGCTCGCATTCTTTGTCCAACTTTGCAAGCTTCTGCTCGTAAAACTGTTGGATGGAGATCTGAATGGGCAAAAGTGTGTACAGAAGGCTTCCATTTTGTTTTCGACCATCCTGCGTGATGATGCTTGTGTGCTCCGTTTGAATGAGGCCACGTTCGACCAGCTCGGTCACATATTTTCGTACCGTGTTCGGGCTCATATTGACGGCGTTGCCAATCGTTTTGTAGCTTGCATGGCACTGATACGTCGTCCGATCCTCAATGTACATCAGATAGCTGTAGACAGCCAACGCGCCCGGTGAAAGACCGAGGGCGAAAACCTCATTCGGCAGAGGAAAGTAGTTTTTAATCGGATCGCGCGAGGTATAGTATTTATTCTTCATGTGCGCCTCCCGTCTGCCGTTCTACCCAGAGACGAAACTGCTCCTTCGGTACGACAAGCCGGCTGCCGATCCGCAGAGACGGGAAGCCATCCTCATGCAGAAGCTCGTAGGCGCTCGACGGCGATATGCCCAGCGCGCGGGAGACAAGCTGGGCATTTAGAAACAGCGGCAGCTCGTCAAAATTTTTGATGCTTGATGTCCTCAAAGTCTTTTTTACCTCCAACTGATTTTAGAAATTTCAGAGAAAAAACTTGCGTTTCGGAGGTCCCTCTGTTAGACTGAACACAGTTGCAGTCCGTGTTTTCCGAAACGCGGCGCGCCGTCCGACTGTTGCAGCAGCCGGGCGGCTTTTTTCTTTTCCGGTTACCATCCTCCATACCCGTTCCTGCCCTGCGGCCTTTTGTTGACGCACACGGCGTTGGCTTCGCCTTGGTACGCTGGCTGCTTTCGCAGCGTCGCGGCATACTTCCCCGGCGAGTATCGTCTTTGGAGATGGGTGTGAAATTTTCAAGGTGCAGAGCAACTTACCGTTGACAAGCTGCCTATGCAGTGCTAGACTATGATAAAATAATTTAGACAGCTTTCTGGTTTTAAGGTAACATAGAGCTGTATGTTTGTCAAGACTATTTCATTTATAATTTACAATTAGTCCATATTTGAGGTGACAGCCATGTGGTATGCAAAGATGTATTTCTCCGGTGAGAAGGAATTTTTTGAAAACGATGCGTTTGGAATGCAGGGCGTGCCGTCCAAGCAGTTGGCGCTTCCGTTTTTGGAAAGCCTGCTGACGTTTCTGGAATTGGATGAAAAAGAAATCACGCCGATGCTCGAACGCATCAGCGTGAATTGGGAGCGCTTTGTTGAAAGCCGCGACCGTGAAGCATATACAGCTGCGATGGTAGAGTTGGGTATGCTGGCTGAGAAGCATATTTACCTTCGCCTTTTATATACGCGCTGCTACAGTTGCAGCTCCCGAAGGGACTTGGGAAAAGCGCCGCTTCAGGCGATTGCTTTGGATCTAAAGGAGTTTGTAAAGCAGTTTTCAGAGACAAGGAAGCAGGTCGAGAAGTTTTTGGAATGTGTGCTGGACGTGGATTCTGCCGGTCGAGAACCGCAGAAACAGGCGGCGAAAAACTATCATCACGACCAGCCTAGAAATCCGGAGCTGTTCCGATTTGAGCCGATCCCGCTGAGTTTCGAGCCGGTCGAGCCAGGGCGCTGCGCGCCTGTTTTGTACTCCTCTGCCGTGCGGGACATGATCGACTATTCGCTGCGGAGCTGCGTTGAGCGCGGCGTGACCGTGCGCCGCTGCAAGAACTGCGGCCGCTGGTTCCCGCAGACCGGCCGTGTGAGCGCAGAGTATTGCGAGCGCCCCGTGAAGTACGGTGAGCAGCGCTGCCGCGAGATCGGCGCGTTCCGGCAGTGGACGAAAAAGCAGACCGACGACCCGATTTTCAAGGCGTACCGCAAGGAGTACAAAAAGCGCTTCGCGTGGATCAAAGCCGGGCGCATCACTGATGAGCAGTTCTATGCGTGGAGTGAAAAAGCCCGTGAAGAAAAGAAAAAATGCGACCGGGAGATCATCTCGCTGGAGGCGTTCCAGCAGTGGCTTCGCGACTCAAAAATATAAAATTACGCTGCCGGTAAATGTGCCGGCAGCGTATTCTTTGTCTATAGCGGAGCAGGAATTGCACTGTGCGTTTGCTCCATATTTTTAACTCTTATTCATCCCAAACGGTTCATAGGTTAGCAGTTTTTTCTTCCAAAGTGTTTCTGCATCAATGATCTGTTCCTTAGACATGGCTTTCGACAAAACCTGCAGCACCGAGAACTGCAGATCATGACAGCTATGCTTTTGGGCGTTGAAATGCTCAATCATTCCCTTATTATTTCCGTGACCACCAGTGACAGCATAGACAGACCAGCGTCCCAATAAGCCATCGTAGCCATACGTCGAACCAACATATCTGTCACCGGTTTTGATATCTACGATCAAATAAACTGCATTGACAGAGGACATAGCGGTTTGCCACAACTTATAATCCGTATCGTTTTCAATTACTTCTTTTAACTCGTCAAAGGATAGGATGAGGCTTTCAAAGCCGACAAAAGGTTTCTGATTCTTTGACGCAATCTCTACGATGGGTTTATCTGTCGCAGCCTTCTGATGCCACATCCGGGTCGATTTTCCCCAGTCAATGACCAGCTTTCCCTCGTATTCCTTCAGCAAGTCCACATATTCCAAATCATAAAATGCCATCTCGCCACGATACTCTTTTGCCTCACACGCAGGCAATCCAACCGGGCATACATCCGGCGCATCAGGCACAGAGCCATTGACGCGATAGCAGGAATGTAGTCTCGCATATGTACCGCCATCGCTGATAAACGTGATCCAGTAGGAATAACCTTTGCTGAATTCTTTTTTCTGGTGCTGTGTATATTCATATGCCATACCAGCTTCATAGCATTCCCTGAATCGTTCGTCGGACAACGCATGACGAATCAGCTTGACATTCTTCGGGTCAAGTCCCACTTTCATCAAAACATCCGAAAAATTTAGAATTGCCATGGCATTTACCCCTTATTTCATTCTGAATTCTGCCCGGTCAGAGATTTTTCCCAACCGCACCAGACGTGCGGCTAAGCTGCCCTCCGAGCGTTTGAAGTAGGCACACATTTCCTTCCTGCTGCCTCCGGCATCGAACATCTGGCAGAGGACTGCATCGTCCGCATCGTTCCAAGGCTTGCCCGCATTTTCGGGCTGCGGCTTCGGCGGCTTTCCTGGAAGAGCCTTCAGAACACAGTGAAATGCCCGAATGATTTCAGCCTTGTTGCACACATGATCCTCCGGCAGAACCTCGCCCGTCAGCGGATCAACGCCGTCTGCCAAGCCGGATAACAGTTCTTTTGCTCGTTGTAGATCCATAAAATAGCCTCCTAGCCATTCTCCCACTCATCCCACGCTTCGTCCTCATCCTCATACCAATCTTGGTTATCCTCCCAGAGGTCTTCGGGATTGTCATAGTCATCCCGGATGCTTCCAGAATTGTTGTCTCCGTTGCCGTAATGGAAGGTCTGTCCTTTATTGCTGCCTGACGGGTAATACTGCGAGAAGGTTTTCAGCATAAACTCGCTGTCATCTCTCCACTGAGCGCACATACCGGCAGCGATCATTTCTCCGTTGCCATCATACCAGTAGACATTGAAATACTTCTGATTTTGCTCCAGCTTCTCAAAGTTTTTGCAGTTCAGTCGCTTATCCGGTTCGCCGAGTGACGTGTATTTCAGGCAACTTACCGGCATCCCTTCTACGGGCAGTTTTCCGGAATATTGATCTTTTAGGCTTTGTTCCCGCTTTGCAGCATTCTCCGCAGCGATGCGTTGACGCTCAGCTTCCTCGGCGGCGTCTTTCTCTGCTTTATAGCCCTTAACGCGGGTTTCCAGTGCGTCAACATCCTGCTGCCAGCTCGTGTCATATTGCAGCGTGATGTTTGAAAGTTCATCCTGCCCGCCTGCGTAGTCCGTCCTGTTTTTGTACATATCGGCGTACTTGCAGTAGACGGACAGCGATGCCGCATCCCGATAGCCGGAAAGCTCCGAGAAGTCCTGCTCGGCAGAAGTGTAATTGCCGTTTGACAGTTCTTGCAGGGCTGCTTCATAAGCTGCCACTCTCTGTTTGTTGCGGTTCGAGACGGAAATAGAGATACCAGCAATCACGGCTACTGCCAGAACTGCCGCGATGAGCTTTCCCAGCGGGAACGGCTTCTTTGACAGCGTAGATTTCTTTTCGGTTATTTCTGGCTCCGTCGGCGTCTGGCTGACGATCGGCGGTGTGATTGCCGATTGTACAGTCGGCGCAGACTTCTGCGGATTTTCAATCGGTGCGGACTGCACAGGCGGAACTGCGCGCTTCGATTCAGTCGGTGCTGACACGTCTGCTTGCTTTGGAGCAGGATGCTGCGGCTTTTTGCGTTCCGGAAAGGCTGTCCGTTCAGACTTGCGGAGCACAAATTTTGTCTTCTCCGGCGGATATGGCGCATTCTGTGTGCTGCAAACGAACACCTCTGTCACCCGAGCAAGCTTTTCTGCTTGATGATCGCCGATCGGAGCGACTACAAAATCGCCTGCTTTCAGCGAAATTCCCCCGGTCAGATAGGCATACGCCGCGCCATCCTCCTTGAACTGCACATTGCAGAACTGATAATAGCTTTCGCCAGCCGGCTTTGCCGGTGTACTGACGGGCGGTCTTGCAAGTGCACGGGCAGGTGGCTTTGTGCGTTTTGAAGAAGGTGCAGCCGCAAGGACCTGTGTATACCGTTTCCTCCACTGCTCATCCAGACAGGGATTTTTCAGTGCAAGGTCCATACAATGCCGCGCCAGCGTTTCCTCCCCACAATCCCGACAGATCTCCAGAACATTGAACTGCAATCTGTCGAGGTACGCGCTCTCAAAAAGCTGTGATACAAACCGCTCGTCATCCAACGCGACCAAAAGCGGAAGCGCCTGATCGTCCGTTGGAGACTCCAGCCAATCCCAATCCGGGAGAAGTTTTTCGGCAGTTTTAGCGTCGGTTTTCAGAGACGGTTCTGCGATGTCCAGAAGCCGCCGCCACATCTCCATGCCCTTTTCCGGTTCTCTCGTAAATACATCATCCAGAACACGTTCCCACGACAGCTCATCAAATTCCTCAGCAGTCTCATGCGGGACTTCCTCCGGATATTCGACCAGCAAAATCTCGCGGCAAATGTCCTCGTAATCCGGAAACTTGCCCTGCGCCAAGAGGCGTTTTGCGCGCTCTACGTCCGGATGCAGCAGCACTTTGTTCTGCCAATGGGTGTGATAGGCTTCTTCCAGCGCATTTTGATAGTCCTGCGCTTCGCCCATTTCCTCATCCTTTTTCCCGCCGAAATAGGCATAGGCAGAGGATAATTCAGAGAGAAGCTCAAACAAGCCGTCTGGATCGACAAGGTTATAGTAGTCTTCCACCGGGCGCGTCGAGAGCAGTTCCGTCCAGAACGTGCCGCAGTTCGTTTCGGAAAGGGCTGCTTCTTCGCGGAACAGAACGCCGCGTTTTGCATCGCGCATGATCTCCTCTGCGCTTTCGCCCAGATTCAGGTCAAGAGTATTATGTAGAAATGTCCGCAGTTCCTCCGCCTTTTTCTCGTCCGGCAAAGCTCTCGCGTTCTGGATTCCGGCTGAGATGTGATGCAGCAGCACTTTTCCGAGTAGCTGCGGGAGCGCAATCTGCCCGGGCGCGATCTGATTCAATGCTTTTTTCAGATCGCTCCAAGTTTCGGGTAGGTCAACATGATAGACGAAGGAAAGCGTCAACGTGATCTGCGCCGTGTTCGGTGACTTTTTTGCCGGTGTTCTTTGCAGACTTCCAAAGTCTCCGCACCAGCCGCATTCCCAAGATGACCCGCGTATCATAACCGGACTTCCGCACCACGGACAGCGCATATTGCTCTCACCCCTTCTGATTGCAAAAGAAACTTTATGATAGAGTTTTCAACCTACTTCATTACCTTTTCCAGCAAGGTTTGGTAACTGTCCACCACATCATACACAACATTTCCGTCGCTGATGGCCTTGAAGTGCACTCTGGCACAGTCGATTTTTGCCTGCTCAACCGGCGTGATATGATTAAAATGCATAGAATCCAGTGTTCCTTTTGTTTCAGCAACAAAATAAATGTGTTTCACCGAGCCTTCATAGAAGGCAATCGCCCAGTCCGGATTATAATGTCCGACCGGCGTTGCGATATAGAAGCTGTCCGGCAGCTTTACATAAACCGCAACATCTGTGTTGGTGTCCAGATCGGTCGCAAAATCGCGCTCGTTTGTGGAATCATACACGATATGATCGTATAGATGCCGCTGCGCTTTCATCGCATTCGTTCCGAGCTTGCCCTTGATGGTCGGTTCGGTAAAGATGTCCGTGTCGTAATGCTCGTCCAGTACATTATATGTGATGTGCTGAATGATTGCAGTTGCTTTTTCGTCATTGATCAAGGCGGCTGCTTTGATAATGAACTCTTCCGGATTGAACTTGAATTGCTCAAAAACGGATTTCTCAATGCCGGTCAGAATTGCAACGACTGCCTTTCACGTCAAGCCTGTCTCTCCGACCAGCTTGCCGATCAGATCATACTTCACGCTGCTGCCCACGCGGATTTGCTTGCTGCTGTCATAAGTAGAAGACTTTGACTTCGAGAATGCACTTCCGTCAAGAAGCGAGTCCTTTGACTTGATCTCATCCATCGCGCCGGTTTCAACTTTGAAGAAGATTTTCGGCACACGAAGATTCCGGTTGATGGAAACAATCGCCTTGTTTACAAGCTCATCGGTATCAAAATCAACCACATACACAGATTTCGGACTGATGCGCTTCCAGAGTGCCTTGAACTCCGGCATGGCGAGCTTGTCGGGATCAACTTGCAGCTCGACATTCTTGTCGCGGGCGTTCTCCGGCTGCATAGCGCGGCTGTCATAGACAGAATCAAGAATATTGATCACAGAATCGCGGCTGTCCGCCACTTCCTCCGCGACCTGAATTGCACCATTTGCTTTATCGGCATAATATTTATCGGTCAGCACACCCTTCTTGTCGATATAGCCGTTGACAATCAAATCAAAATAAATCGCCTGCGCCGTATCGCCGTCCACGACCTGCTCGTTGCCTCTGGCGTCCACAATGACCTTGCCCTTGAACAGATCAGCGGTAACATCCACAGGACGTCCGGCAACCGCATCGGCAAGCTCAGTCTGCAAACCCTTTGCGAAGCTGTCATAGCTCTCACTGGCGATGACGGTCAGAACATTGATGGACTGTACATCATTTCCAAGCACGTTGGCGTCCATGCGCTCGCCGTCCTGATTGACGCACAGGCGCAGACCGCGACCGACCTCTTGCCGCTTGCGGACCTCGCTGCTGCTTTGTTTCAGTGTACAAATCTGGAACACATTCGGGTTGTCCCAGCCTTCGCGCAGCGCGGAGTGCGAGAAAATAAAACGCACCGGGGACTTTTTCGGATCACGATCCAGGAGCAGTTCCTTGTTCTTCATGATCAGGTCATAGGCGTCAATATCATCGGATGTGCCTTCCTTCTTGTCGGAAAGCTTGCTGTCGGTCATCTTGCCCTTTTTGTCAACGGAGAAGTAACCAGCATGGGTGTCATGGGCGGAAATTGCGTCCAAATAACGAATGTAGTCCTCGTCCCCAATTTCCCGCTGCATGGAGCTGAGAATGTCGTTGTACTCTTCCTCGAACATATCGGCGTAGATGCCGTTGAACGGATGTCCAGCCTCGTCGTACTGCTTGTACTTTGCAACCTCGTCGATGAAGAACAGCGACAGAACCTTGATGCCCTTATGGAAAAGCTGACGTTCCCGCTCCAAGTGAGAAAGAATCGTCTCACGGATCTGAATACGGCGAAGCTGGTCTTCACTGACCTTGCCGATCACGTCTCCGGCAAAGATTTTGATGCCATTCAGGAACTCCACAGAGTTATCGCGTCCGTCGATAGATTTCACCACAAAGCCGACTTTGTACTCGTCCAGATTACCGGAATTGTCGTAAAGATTATAACCGATTCCGACCGTCGCTGTTTTCTTGCGAATGCCGGACGCGCCCTTGTAATCAAACTGGATGGTTGCCGTCGGGTCAGCTTTGGAAAGATTGATGCTTTCCAGATAGACAAATCCCTCGGTTGCCGTACTGCCGGACTCCGTGATGCCCTTGACGGCAATCTTCTTGACCAGCCGCTTGTTGTACGCTTCCATCGCGTCAAGGCGATAGACCATGTTATAAATGCTGTCCGCCTTATGAGTGGCGGAGTAGCGCAGCGTCAGCAGCGGGCAAAACTCTTTCAGCCGTTCCTTCGTCTGTTTTCCTTCGACCGACTGCGGCTCGTCAATAATCAGAATTGGGTTCGTCTTTGCAATGATGTCAATCGGGCGACGGGAACGGAACTCGTCCAGCTTCATGTAAATGCGCCGCGCGTCCTTGCCCTTGGCATTGAACGCCTGAGAGTTGATAATCATAACGTTTATGGAGCTATCCGACGCAAAGCGGTCAATTTCCGTGAGCTGGGCAGAATTGTAGATGAAGAACCGGATCTTCTTGCCGTATTCCTCCGCAAAATGCTCCTGCGTCACCTGAAAGGACTTATAAACGCCCTCGCGGATGGCGATGCTCGGCACGACCACGATGAACTTGCTCCAACCATAGTGCTTGTTCAGCTCATACATGGTCTTGATGTAGGTATAGGTCTTGCCGACGCCGGTTTCCATTTCAATTGTCAGATTATAACGACCTTCCAGCTTGTCCGACGGCTTGATCTGATTGGTACGCTGCACCTTTTGCAGATGTTCCAGAATCAGCTTGTCGGAAAGCTCCGGCACAATACGTTCATTACGCCAGCCGGTGAAATCCGTATCATCCTCCAAGCCAATCTGATAGTTTCCATCACCGCGGTCCATCATATATGTGGGCGTGAGGTACGGCTGTCCGGCAAAGACGTCAACGACTGCTTTTGCTGCATCCGCTTGAAATTTTTGGTGCTTGAATTGCAGCTTCAATCGTCTTCACCTCCAGTTTCTTCTTCAATCCACTCTTGCAGTTTCTTTTGCAAAAGTTTTTTATCAGGCAAGTATAGCTGATACTGTGACGCAAAAATGTTGGAATTTTCAGGGAGCGTCAATTCGACTACAGCATCATTTTTCTGCGGACACAGCAAAATCCCGATTGTTGGATTTTCAAAGTCCGTTTTCTCATATCGGTCATAGTAGTTCACATACATCTGCATTTGCCCAAGATCCTGATGCTTCAGTTTTTCGGTTTTGAGATCAAACAGTACAAAGCATTGCAGCAAACGGTTGTAAAAGACAAGATCAACACGAAAATGGTCTTCCTCGAAAGTAAAGCGTTTTTGTCTGGCAACGAAAGCAAAGCCTGTCCCAAGTTCCAGCAGGAACTCCTGCAGATGGTCGATCAATCTGCTTTCCAGCTCTGTTTCCGAAAAATCGGTTTGCTCCGGAATGCCCAGGAATTCGAGAATATAAGGATCTTTCACGAGATCGGCTGGCTTTTCTGCAAGCCGCCCTTTTTTTGACAGTCTGAGTATTTGCTGCTTGTCCTTCCCAATCAGCATCCGCTCGTAAAGAGAACTTCCGTACTGACGGCTCAACTCACGCTTGCCCCAGTTTTCCTGAATTGCCAGCTGTTCATAAAAATCACGTTCATCTTCGTTCTGAATCCGCATTAGAATCAGATAGTGCGTCCACGACAGGCGAAAAGGCACATCATTTCCGAATTTCGTAACCAGCGGTTGCGGATTTGGTTCTGAGAAATCCGTAACCATCGGTGCCGAAATTCGGTTTTTATAAATTTCGTAAAATTTCCGAATATTCGTCAGCGTAGACACAGAATACCCTTTTCCAAACGCATGATTCAAAGCGTCTGACAAAGTTTCTAAAACCCGTTTCCCATACTTTGCTCTGCCGGAACCGCCCTGCTGTACCTCTACGATCCACTTTCCAAGTGTGTAATAGGTCAGAAGCTGGACCAGATTTACCTCGCGGATTGCCGTATTTCTTGCGCGGTCAATTAAATCGACTGCCTTTTGGCAGAGTATTTTCAATTCCGGCACGGAATCCTCGGGATTTTCCGGCAGAATGTTCTTGTTCTCCATGTCACGCTCCATCAGATCACCCTCACGCGCTTGGAAATGTCGCCCGCGTCCTCCGGCATATAGAGCTTGAAAATCTCAAACACGTTGATTTTCTCAGGGCTGGATGCAAAGCCGGAATCGCGGAAGACGGCACGGAGCGGACGGCGCTTCGCGATCTCCTTGACCACGCTTTCGGGGATATTTGCGTCAAAACAGGCGATCAGGTCGCCGTCGTTGTAGGTGTGGACGGTGCAGCCGCCCAACTGCTCGGACTTGTAGGGCAGGGACAGCGGCAGGCCCCAGTCGATCAGGCAGCCGAACAGCAGGTCGAGGTCGGTGCGGTCATCCTTGATGTTGGATTCCAGACCCGCGAGCATCCCCTGATCGTAATCATCCGGCGCATAGTAGACATCCTTCATGTTGGTATCGTCCAGCTTGAGAACGCGGAAGCCGACATCTAATGAGCTAGCCATTTTCTCTTTTGCTTGAATTACTTCAGGAGCTTCCATCCACTCCCCATACGAAAAGCCCTCTAAATTCCCTTGAGTTGCTTTGTATTCGGTCATTTTTCTAATTGCTATTCCATCGTTAAGCAAAGCTTGTTTAATCTTATCCCCGGCGCGGCGGATGCGCTCCTTGCCGATTTCGCAGATGGTTTTGTAGCCCGCCTTGTAGGCTTCGCTTGCTTCGTCACATGGCTCGGGAAGCTGCACCATGATGAATTTGCGGTGTCCGCCGTCCTCAGCGTTGAGCTGCATAACAGCGTGGGCGGTGGTAGCGGAGCCGGAGAAGAAATCAAGAATGATACCATCTGCTTCATCACTTGTAATATAGGCCAGCAGCTTTTTAATGTCAGCAGTATTTTTGGGGTTTTCAAAAATTCTTTTCCCATCAAACAGTTTATTAAACTGTTGCGTTGCAGTTTGTGCATAACTAAACTGAACACTTCGCATAACTTCCGTATTTTGTTCAAAAAGATTTGTCCTTATTTTGGGAGTTACAGTATGATCTTTTCCAAATACAACTCTTCCTCGGCGAATCTCTTCCTGCATACGCTCAATGTTTGGATATACCCATCCGCGGGAAGGAACTTTGCATGGCTTCCCGGTGACAGGATGTATCACATCGTAACGCGGTCCGCCGCCGCCTGGCCAACTGATGTTTCCGTCATCCCTATACGGACCATATTCATCAACTTTTGTGAAACGTGCCAACGATTTTCTCGCATCATCTTTAGGCCATGAAGCATATAGCTTTTTTAATCCATCATTTACTGCATCCCAATCATCGTTATACAGTTCCCGCAACCGCTGGAACTCGCTCTTTACTTCTTCAACTCCCTCCTTTGCCTCTCTAAAAATAATTCTATGCTCGTATATGTATTGTGCACTTTTAAAATACACAAGCATATATTCATGTCCAACTGAGAAGTATTTCGCATCGTTTTTTCTGTTTTTGTCATATACCAAACAGGCAACAAAATTGCTAACACCCAGGACTTCATCACATATTTTCCGTAAATTTTCAACTTCACCGTCATCAATACTGATAAATATGACCCCATCGTCCGTCAGCAGATTTCTTGCCAGCATCAGGCGCGAGTAAATCATGCTGCACCAGTCGGAATGAAAACGTCCGTTGGTGTCGGTATTCTTGAACAGGCGGTTTTTGTCCTCGTCGTACATTCCCATCTGCTCGTTTTCTTCTTCCTGCGAGCGCATGAAATCGTCGGCATAGATGAAATCGTTGCCGGTGTTGTACGGCGGGTCGATATAGATCATCTTGACCTTGCCGAGATAGCTCTCCTGTAAGAGCTTGAGGACTTCCAGATTATCGCCCTCGATGTAGAGGTTTTCGGTATTGTCCCAGTCCTTGCTCTCTGCTATGCACGGGCGAAGCGTCTTCCGGATCGGCTTGTTGGCTTCTACGATTGCCGCCTTCTTGCCGACCCATGTGAACTCGTATGCCTCGTCGCCGTCCACCACGTCCGACGAGAGCATCTGTTTCAGCAGCTCAAAGTTGACCGCCCGTTTGTACACCTTCTTCTCCGGCGTGCTGTGTTCCTCATCCAGCATCTCCGTGATGCGGTTGGGAAACAGGGCGGCAATGCGGTCTATGTTCTGCGCCGTCATATCCGGCGATTCAAATTTCATGTGGTTCATTAGGTTGCTCCTCCTATTTGTATCGCATACTGTTCGAAATTCATATCGCCAAGAACATTTTCAATGCACTCAAAGATTGCGGTATGAGCTTTCACAAGTTCTTCAATCTTATCATCAATATCAATTTCAATCGGCGATTTGAAATCTTTTATTTCGTACCTTGCATCAGGCTCTTGGTACTGTACACCAATCTTTGCTTCGTTAGGTGCTTCACCGCTCATGGGCATAAAATATAGCTTAAACGGGTTTTCCGGTTCGAGGTACTTATAGTCGATGCCGCCTTTATGCTTGATATAGTTTGCCCAACTCCGTACTTGCTCGATTGCGCCTGAGCATGAGGTCAAGCACTTTCTGAGTGCAGTATCTCCGCGTTTCTTCAATTCGCCCACAACAAACTCGTATGTACAATATGTCATGATTTTCTTTGCATCCCATGTGTCACTGTATTGGATCCCATCTCTGTCAACAGCAGAGGTGTATAGTTTCTTCCCCCAATATACAGTTTGCAGTACATGGTCAAAGGCATTAGAATACCATGTTGTCGCCGTCCCGAAGTAGATACAGCGGAAGAGATACTGTGGAACATATCCCTGCGCCCAATGAGTATTGTAGTCCGTGTCAAGAATCAAATTGCTTTTCATTGTGAAGAACCGAGCAAATTGTAAGCATTCAATCGCTTTCTGCGCGAAATAAATTGCTGGTTTAATGGATTGATCTACAATTAGCATTGGCGGGATAAAATTTACAAACTTCATGGTTTCCGAAAAGGCAACGTAATCATCAGAATCCTGCTTATAAGTTTTCTCGTCCCCGCGATACTTTATAAAGCATGTCTCAAGATCTGCCTCAGAAATAGCAGGCTGTGCTTTAATGAACTCGTCTATCGGCTGATACTCACCATCAGGCATCCTGATTTCGAGGAAAGACTTACATTCTGGCTCGTTTTTCGCAGTAAATGAAAATTTCATTTTGACCTCCCATAATTAAAACATAAGGAATGCCTGTTGATCTTCAAAACTATCATCGAAGATTACGAATTTTAACTCTTTCCGCAACCGGACTGGTTCTCTTTTCAAAAGCCATGTCTACATATTTTTCGGGGTTGGAAACAAAGTCATCCCATTTTACAAGAATACAATAGCGATCATCATCTGACCACGCACAGCCAGAGTGAGGCTCAATGTAATAGTTGACACTGAATTCACGGATCACTGTCGAGTCATTAATAGCAACATAACTATGCGTTCCATTACATTTTTGGCATTGGTAAGTTCCCTTGTAGATTTGATCACACATCTCAGGGAGAACAACACCCAAAATACCGTTTCGCGTGTTACCTTCACCATTGAATAAGGAGGCTTGCAATTCACGTTCGATGAAATAGTTTTTACGCCGTCCCCAATAATCACATCCCTCATTTTCAGCCGAATGTGTCCCAATGAGAAATACCGTAACAGTTGAGTCTTTAAGATAGTCTTGGCGGATCGTTTTCATAATATAGTCTCCGTCATTACTATCAATCACTCGATCAAGCCCTTTGTTAATTATATCCGAGGCAGAAAAGAGATTGTCTATTTTATCACGGTACCACTGATCCTCTTTTTTGAATGAAATAAAACATTTATGTGCCATGTTTGCTCCACCTCCAATCATTTGTATTGTAATTTTAAATCGTAAAGATTAACTTTACTCAGACAGTCCTTTGTTAAAACAATCTTTGCTTTTGCTGGATATTGGAATCGAATACGACTCATCTTGAAAGTCCAAATAATGATTTCAAGCAATTCTTGATCTGTTATGTTTTCATAACCCCGAAACCGAGTAATTCCAGATCCAAGCAACGGCAAAACAACGGTGTTTCCTCCGTAATGAATATCACACTCGTTCCACATATTCATGAGGCAGTCAATATAGTCATTGATTTCTAAGAAAGCCCTATTATTCTTGTCAAAATGGGTAAAGGCAAGGAGAAAATACTCCCCGTTTTTCACAATCGTTCCCAGCCTATATTTTGATGATTTTCCGGTTTCTCTTTCGAGTTTTCCAACAATTTGCTCTGATGAATGGGTATCAGAAGAAATAATCCCATCCAATTCCGATACCTGTGGATAAAAATGGGTTATATACTTTCCATTAAGCGTTTTTCTCGATATAACCACATCATCTACTTGGGTATCAAAAAACTCATTGAATGCGATAATCTTAAAGCCCTCTTCCTCAAAAATATCTCCAAGTCCAATTTCCAGCGTTGAATTATTGATGTTAAGTACAGCGTTTTGGATGTGGTTGGCTCGATACCACACTATTAGGAATGAAATTATGAGACAGATCAAAAAGCCAATGCAGCATAAAAGCTCTTTTCCATCCGGTACTTTCAGAAACAGGAAAACGAACGATGCAATTACACTTATCGCAGAAAGGACCGCATAATACTCTTTCCAAAGCTTTCGATTCGATAGTTTAACCCTCATTTTGCAATCTCCCTAAACAGCTTCCTTAGCTGCTTTAACTCCGCATTCATTTCCATCCGCCGGTTAAGCTGCTTCTCTTTCTTCATCTTGTTTTCCAGCGTAGAAATTTGCTTTTCGAGCTGCTTCTTCTTTTCATCCCGCTCGACAGACTCTTTCAAACTCTCGCCGGAATCCGTTTGCAGCTTCTCCCCGGCGATTTGGCGAACGAGGCTTTCATAGATGGCATCCATATTCAAGCCGTCGAGGCAGAGATGCAGTTCGTCTTCCGGCATCCAGTCGGTATGATAATAGCGGCTCACCTTAAAGGCGTTGCTGCCGGATGCGGCAGCCTCCTTGTAGCCGATCCACGCCTGAGCCTTGCCGTCACAGGTCAAAATAAAGAGGATATGGTACGGGATTTCCTTGTCGATTTGTTTCAGCACCGCTTCATCAAGCTGCGGATCATTCAGACGCACCTCGAACACTTCAATCTCGGTCACTATTTCGCCCGCAGCAATATTCAGTGTAGACGCTGCCAGCTTATTTCGCCAGTACACCAGCCGGATCTGATCGACAAACATACGGTGTAAGGCAGGAGAAACCTCAAGGTTCTCATAGAACTTCTGCTTCGGTATTCTTTTGCCAAACTCCGTAGATGCAGGAAACCCAAGCATCGCAAGCCCTCCTTATTTCACGACTAAGAAGCAAATCAGCTCAAAATCATCCAGCCCCGAAACTGCACTGAGCAGTGCAGATGTGCCGCCGCTTTTGAACAGACTGTCAATATCGTTTTCTTCTTTTGCGTCAATAATGGAATTGATCGCCTCGCTCAGTAGCTCAGAGATTTTACCCATTTTGCGTCCGTCATCCGTCTCATCATTGAATCGCTTACAAAGCTCCGCACAAGGCTCGCCCTTGCCACGGCAGAGCAGCCGCATCGTGTCGAGCAATTTCTTCGGGTTGAGGTAATCGCAGACAATTTCGCCCTCTTCGCTGATGTAAACCATGTAGAAGGGGTGAATGCGGTTCCGATTGTCAATGTTTACGCTGTCATTGATATTTCTGAGGACGAAAATCACACCGGCAGGAGAATCCTCCGTCTGTCCAACAACGGTGTGCAAACCTTTCGGTGCAGTTTCGATGTCCTCGTGCTGCTTCATATATTCGAGCAGATCAAGCCGGAACTCATTGAGTCCCAAATCCATGATGGAAATACCACTGGTCATGTCCTCAATGTCCACGACTTCTTCTTGCAGCCGCTTGAGCTGTGCGCGGCGGTATTCAAGATCACCCTTTTCCTCGGCGTTGATCAGGTCATCGTCACCGGTGGAGGTCATGACCGAGATCTTCATGCGGGTTTCCACGCGGCTTTTCAGGTTGATATACTCGTCGAGGTCCATATCCGGCCAGAAGTTTACGAGCTGGATATGGTCGTTCCTGCTTCCGATACGGTCAATTCGTCCGAACCGCTGGATAATGCGAACAGGGTTCCAATGAATATCGTAGTTGATGAGATAGTCGCAATCCTGCAAGTTCTGACCTTCGGAAATACAGTCGGTTGCAATCAGAATATCAAGCTCATCGGTACTTCCGGGCAGGAGTACCGACTTGCCTTTTGAAACAGGCGAGAAGCAGGTCAGTACAGTGTTGAGGTCTGCCCGGAGCTTTGGAATGGTAGTTTTTCCGTCAACTGTGCCGGTGATCTCTGCCGTTTCCAGCCCAAAATTCTCTTTCGCAAATCTGCTGACATTCGCAAAGAGATAGTCTGCTGTATCAGAGAATGCGGTGAAGATAATGATCTTCTTATTGCCAGGATTGATGGGATGCTCGATTTTCTTCCGGATTAAACCAAACAATGTTTGCAGTTTCGTGTCATGCTCCGGCGTGATGTCGGCAATCATGAGGGACAGGAGTTCCAGATTCTCCGCGTCCTTTTCCAGTTCGCGCATCCATGAAACATAATCCATATCAGCAAGATCAATTTTGACTTTCTTGCCGACGGTGAAGAAGTCGGTGTTCTGGTCATCGTAATCAAAATCTTCTGTGCCGGAAATCTCGGTCAGATTCAGGATGCAGCCTCCGGACTGATAGCTTTTGATCGTTTCAATGGTATCTTCAATCAGCTTTTTGATGCGGTCAATCGTCAAGCGGAAAGAAGCAACCGAGCTTTCCAGACGTTTGAGAAGGTTGATACTCATAAGACGTCGAATGCCTTCTTCACGTCCCTGCTGGGTCAGGCTGTTTCCCTTGTGGTGCGTCATGTCGATGTACTTTGCCAGCTTCGATGGCATGATATAATTCGTCGGCGTATAGATCATCAGACTCAACGACATGAGCAGATTGTAAATATCGTTGTAGTTGATCGCATCATTCAAATCGGTCAAGCAGGGACGCAGCGAAATCGGCGGCAGACGCTCCGGAAATTTGCCGATGTCAGAAGTGTTGTAATACTTTTCAATGTGCTTTCTTGACCGTGCAATCGTCACGCTGTCCAGCAATTCAAAGAAATCAAAATCCAGCGTCCGCAAAAGCTCGTCCGTCGTGCGTTCGTCGGCAGGAAGCTTGCTCCATGCGTTGAAAGCCTTCTGTGCCTGACGGAAGATTTCGTCAATACTTTTGGTCGTATCGAGCTTTTTGCTCATCTGCGAAGCATCGCCCTCATAGGCGAGTGCGAGCTGATTTTTGAGGTCAATAAACTTGTTGTTGACCGGTGTTGCCGAAAGCATCAACACTTTTGTTTTCACACCAGCACGAACAACCTTGTTAAGCAGTTTCAGATAGCGGTTTTCCTTTGCATCCTCGCCGGACACCTCGCCGCCATTGCGGAAGTTGTGGCTCTCATCAATGACAACAAGGTCATAGTTGCCCCAATTCAGGCGGTCAAGGTCAATCCCGTTCGATTGCCCATGTTCACGGGAAAGGTCCGTATGATAGAGAACATCGTATCTCAACCGGTCTGCTGCAATGGGATTGTTGATATAGTTGCCCTTATATGTATTCCAGTTCTCAGAGAGCTTTTTGGGGCAGAGAACAAGCACAGATTTGTTGCGGTTCTCGTAATACTTGATGACGGCAAGCGCAGTGAAGGTTTTACCAAGACCTACGCTATCTGCCAGAATGCAGCCGTTGAATTTCTCAAGCTTACTGATGATAGCAAGAACAGCATCCCGCTGGAAGTTATAGAGCATTCCCCAGATTTTGCTTTCCTTAAAGCCTGTCGCTTCGTTCGGCAGCTCGTCCTCTGAAACGTACTCAAGGAACTCCTTGAAAATGTTATAGAGTGCAACAAAGTAGATGTATTCTGGAGCGTTCTCACGATATGCAGCGGAGATATTCTCAATTACGACGTCAGTGACTTCCTGCAACTTCTTCTTGTCGTTCCAAAGTTGTTCGAAGAGCCTGAGAAAGTAGTTGGCATTTTCAAAGCTCTCTGTCTTCTGCACCGGATAGTAGGCGTTGTTGCCGCGCTCGCAACCGAGATCAACTGTCGTAAATCCATTGATGGGCATATAGGTGCTTTCATCGACCGTCATAAAACCCATCATCTGCTCCTGCGTGACGTTCGATTTGAAAACCACCTTGCGTCGAATCCAGTCTGCACACTCTTTCGCGATTGCTTTCTGCGTCAGCTCATTGCGGAGCTTTACTTCAAACTCGGTGCCATACAGACTGCATTCTCTGGAAATGCGAGGAATATAGAACTCGCGCTGAGCCTTGGAAGCCTTCTCAGTCACGAAGGTGGGGGAGGTGAAGATAAAACGCAGTTCGTCAATGCTATCAAGTTGTTTTTTGAGTTCCTGATACGCATAGATTGAGAAGCAAGCGGCGGCAACGGACATCTTACTGCCTTTATGAATACCCGCTTGCAGATCGTCTTTGACGGTCTTGTTAATGTTGTCTATAATCTGCATTCCATCACCTCAAAAGAATTTGAGATTCACGGTTTGCCAGGGCTTATCTTTGTGCAGCTACATTTCTCTCCCTGGCGCACACATATCTTCTCATTGAAACCATCTAAAATTCGAGACGGCCAAACAAAGTACGTATTACGTGCTATCCTCTCTTTTCGTACTTTGCCCGCAGATCGATCAATACCTGCTGGTAGCTGATCTGCCCGCTGGCGATGCGGTCGAGGCTGCTGTTGGTCGATTTGCTGATCGTCATGCCTTCGGCAGCAAAGGTTCCGCGGATGCTGCGGAGTAGCAGTATATTTCTCGGAAGCTCATTGTTATCATATCATATTGGCTGTCCCATAATGCGGACTTTATCATGCGTTTTCACGCGAATCCGGCACAATTTCCATAATATCTTCCACGCCGCAGTCCAGTGCCGTGCAAATCTTCAAAAGTATTTCCGTCGTAACATGACCATTTCGCCCCATTTTTGTGACGGACGCCGGGCTAATGCCCGCTTTCGCGCACAGATCTTTCTTTTTCATATCCTTGTCAATCAGCAGTTTCCAAAGCTTCTTGTAGCTCACAGCCATAGTTCGATTCCTCCAGATGAAAAAAGTGCTCTGCTGCTTGGCAGAACACTTTTGCGCAAAGCTGCCAAGTCTAACAACAGCGCTTCGCAGCGTTGTATTTTATTGTATCAAAACAGGATGGAAAATGCAAGGAAATGATAAATACGAACGATTTTTATTTCGAAGACCACTTATCGAATTCGCCCTTATCTTTGTTTATTGCCGCGCAAATTCTGCATCTCATAAGGCACATGAATCGTGCTGTTTCGCACGCAAAAATTCTATGCTATTCGTACCGAATGCGCAAATATTAATTAAGTATCTTCATCGAATCCACCATAAATGCAGTTGAGCCTTTCCCATTTCTCTGCTACAATTACAATAAGAAAAACGCAACGGAGGTTTTTCCATGATCCGTGAAATCTGCAAAGATGAATTCTTTTTATCTCAAAAGTCAGAACCTGCCACGGCTGACGATTTGACAATCGCGCAGGACTTATTGGATACGCTCACCGCGCACAAGGACGGTTGCGTGGGCATGGCGGCGAATATGATCGGTGTCAACAAGCGCATTATTGCGTTCGACAACATTGGTGAGTACATGGTCATGTTCAACCCCGTGATCGTCAAAAAATCCGCGCCGTATGACGCGGAGGAGGGCTGCCTGTCCCTGACCGGCACGCGGAAAACAAAGCGCTACCAAACCATCAAGGTGCAGTGGCAGAATGAGCAGTTCCAGACGCGCATCAAGACGTTCACCGGCTGGGCAGCGCAGATCATTCAGCATGAGATCGACCATTGTGAGGGGATTTTGATATGATTTTGTACTTTTCCGGCACCGGAAACAGCAAATATGTCGCCAAGCGAATCGCAGACGCGCTGGGCGATGCGCTTGTGAATCTGAACGACCGCATCAAGGCTTCCGACACTTCGCTTGTTGAAACCGGCGAGCGAGTTATTATCGTCACGCCGACTTATGCGTGGCGCATTCCACGCGTCGTGCGCGATTGGCTTCTGAAAACGGAGCTGCGCGGCGCAAAGCGGTCATGGTTCGTCATGACCTGCGGTAGCGAGATCGGCAATGCCGACAGATATAACCATGACCTCTGCACGGAAAAAGGGCTTGCCTGCATGGGCACGGCGCAGATCGTCATGCCGGAGAACTACATTGCGATATTCTCCGCGCCGCAAGCGGACGAAGCGCGGCAAATCGTCTCCCAAGCCGAGCCTAGCATCAACCGAGCAATTGCGGCGATTCAGCGCAATCAGCCGTTCGCGCCGACACGGAACAATCTCTATGACCGCTTCATGAGCGGCCCGGTCAATCCGATTTTCTACAAATTCTTCGTCAAAGCGAACGCCTTTACCGCGTCAAACGCCTGCATCGGCTGCGGGCAGTGCGCAAAACGCTGTCCTATGAACAACGTCACGCTCAAAGACGGCAAGCCGTCCTGGGGCAAAAACTGCACCCACTGCATGGCGTGCATCTGCTACTGTCCGGTCAGCGCGATCGAGTACGGCAAAAAGAGCGTCGGCCAGCCGAGATATCACTTTGAGGCGCTGTGAGGTCTGCAATGAATCGTGAAGAATTAGAAGCCTACATTCTGAACCACTACAGCACAGAACCGGATTATCCTTGGGCGGACACACCGCGCGCCGCCGTGTTTCGTCATGTAGCTAACCGGAAGTGGTTTGCACTGCTCATGGAAGTGCCGCGGGAGAAGCTGGGGCTTGCGGGAACGGAGAAGCTCGATATCGTCAATTTTAAGTGCGACCCGATTTTGATTTCGTCCCTGCGCGGCGAGACTGGCATTTTTCCGGCGTACCATATGAACAAAGCCAGTTGGATCACGGTCGCACTGGACGGCAGCGTGTCAGCGGAAACAATCGAGCTGCTGTTGGACGTGAGTTATGAGTTGACAAAGCCCAAAATTCGCAGGAAAACAGCAAACAGGAAGGAATCAGATGATACGAAAATTTGAAACTCGGGACTTGGACGCCGTCATGCAGATCTGGCTGCACGGCAACCTCGACGCCCATCCATTTATTCCGGCGAGCTTTTGGACAGACCATTTTGAGACGGTGCGCGATATGCTCCCGCAGGCGGAGCTCTATGTCCACGAAAACGAGGCCCCCCGGCAAATCGACAGCTTCATCGGCCTGACGGAGAACCATATCGAAGGGATTTTTGTTGCAAAATCCGCGCGTTCCAAGGGCGTTGGCAAAGCACGGCTGGAGTATGCGAAGTCGCGCAAACCGCGCTTGACGCTGAGCGTCTACCAGAAAAACGAGCGGGCGCTTGCGTTTTACCGGCGTGAGCAATTCGTCGTGCAGTCGGAAGGCATCGACGAGGATACGAACGAAGCGGATATCCAGATGCTCTGGATGCGGCAGGCGTAAATCATAACCACCGGCCGTACCGGTGGTTTGCACTAGCCCCCTTGGGGCATGACCCGGGCTGAGCCTATAGGCTCGTCGAAAAGTCTGCCAACCGCGCAGCTTTCCCGGGCTGCCCCTAAAGGGGCTTTTGTTTATTTGCCTCCTCCTACCGGCTCACCCGTAAACGGGTCTACGAACTCCTTGATGCTGAGCTGGTCGTCTGTGTAATCTTCTTGGAGCTGATTTCTGATATACTCCTCTATTGCGCGCCTATTTCGTCCCACTGTGCTGACGTAATATCCCCGGCACCAGAAATGCCGGTTCCCATACTTGTACTTGAGATTTGCATACTTTTCATAGATCATTAAGCTGCTCTTTCCCTTGAGATATCCCATAATCTGCGATACGCTGTATTTCGGCGGTATGGATACGAGCATATGGATATGATCTTTGCACGCTTCTGCTTCGTGGATCTCGATATCCTTATATTCGCACAGCTTTCTGAGCATCTGTCCGATATCCTGTTTGATCTTTCCGTATATGATCTGTCTCCTGTATTTCGGCGCAAATACGATATGATATTTACATTCCCACTTCGTGTGTGCTAAACTACTGACATCAAGTTTCATTTGGACTTGATTCCTCCTTTGATTTTTTGTTCTTGGTTGGCAGACCATCTTCATTTTATCAAAGGAGGACATTTTTTCTATGCATAGCTAAAGCTTTTTGGAACCACCGGCATTGCCGGTGGTTTTCTTTATACAAAAATGACGGAGGACGGTCAGCCGTCCTCCGTTTTGTCAATCTGTAAGCTGCTCCCGCAGAAAGTGTCTGAGCTTCTCCAAATCCGGGTCGCACAGCAGCGGCAAAATCTCCACCAGCTTTTCCGGCTCCAAATTCCACCACTGATAGCGCAGCAGCAGGTCTTTCAGCTCCGCGTCAAAGCGCGCCAATTCGTCGCAGATCGCAGATGCAATACCTTGCCCCTGATAGTCCTTATGGACATACAGCCTGTCCAGATAGCCGGTCTCATCCATGTCCCCAAAACCAACAATTTCGCCATTTTTTACTGCAATGATTGTTTTGTGCGCACGGAAAGACGCATCCCACGCTTTCAAATCCACTTCGCCACTCGCCCACGCATCCAGTTGCTCTTACGTATAATCCTTCGCGTTCACACTGTGAACAGTCTGGTGAAATAATTCCGCCATCTGCGCGCAGTCGGAAGGCTGATATTTTCGAAGCTGCATAGTTTGTCCTCACAAATGTTGCTCATTTAAGTTTTTCTGGGGGCCGCTTCCGTATAAAAGGCGATCAGCCTTTCTCTGTCAATTTGTTTTGCCGTCTCACACAATAGCGAGACCAAACGCAGATGATCTTCGACTACATCGATCTGATCTTCAAATGGAATCTGCCAATCCAGATATTTCGGCGCAATAAGTCGTAGAACAGCCGAGTTTCCTGCCTTATGTATCCCAAACTGTGGAGCATATTGTTCTCCTAACATATCTTTCAGCAGCGCTTTTAATTCCTCACGATGCGCTGCAAGGCCATTGAATGTCAGGTCAATATAGCTGTATTCAACGCCGCGCATTTTCATCTTATGGTGAATATAAACCGGCTTCAAATCGAGACTTGTCTTATAGGTTGGCCAGTCTCCGTTTTTGCTTTTCTCTTTTACTTTGGACTTAAGCTCGATATCCGGATAATGGGTATGCAGATAGCAGACATACTTGCCCCAGAATGCTGTTGATGCCGCGTCGACTATTTTGGTGTACGGTCTGCGGGCTTGTTCGATTGCTGCGGAGAGTTGCTGATACTTCAGTTGGTTGCGGACGGTGGTTGATGCAATAAACAATTCCCGGCATTCCTCGTATGTTACCTTCAGAGGATACTTCGCCGCACTGCTATTGTTTTTCATGTATTCAGCCGGAGCAATCAGGAACACATAGAACGCACTGTATTGTTCTTCACGAACACCTTTTTCTCCGCGCTCCACATATCGCTCATACTGCCTGGGCCGCGCGATTGCATGAATTTTGTTTTCGATCAACAACGCGACATTACGACCGTCCTTTTCAAGAGCAATTGTCAAATCGGATTCGCCCAAAACTGCATCTGTGAGAGACACTTCTTCCGAGACGATCTTATAGCTGAATAGTTCTGCGTTTCCGGTCTTTTGGAGAAAAAGATTTAGGAAATCTTCATTTAAGGCAAATTCCTCTAAAAAGAGCAAATCCATGTCTCGCTCAGAGACGCCATTCCATCGAAATTGCATGGATTTCGCACCTCACACTCCTAGCAAACTCTGGTTGTAGGCGAACAGTATGCTTAAAATGCCACATATTATTCTAGGATTACGGATCTTGTAATCCCAAATCAAGTCAATGCATCGTTGTCCTCCGCCTTTTCAGCTTCGGATAGCTCCTACCAATTTTCAAGATTGCCGCACCTGCGAAGATAATAGTGACCACCATCTACGGCACATGCCCCGCAGCTGCAAACCCTGAAATCATGGACGGTTTCGCTCTCGATAATATCTCCGCACTTTCTGCATCTGATTGCATTCCTGATAATTCTCGGCATAGTCATTCCCTCTTTAGCGCATTTCTGATTTTCTCTTTTTCTCCACTGCCGTCTGTACGGAGGCGCAGGAGCGGAACGGCGCACTTCTTCAAAATGGAGTTTTTCTTCATATCTCGCGCTGCCTGGTTGCTCCCCGCTTCGTGGAAGCCAGTCCCGTCTACTTCAATCGCCAGCACGGGCTGCTTATCCATCTGATTGAACAGCAGAAAATCCACATGGGTCAACGGATTGCGAGCATATTGGCGTTCTTCCTTTGTCAGCGGCTCATAGCTCTTCACCAGCGTCGCAAGAGAAACATGTACCGCACAGCCGATGGAGGAAAACGCCTCCTCGGACAGTACCTCCTGAATCAAAGCGTACATGAGATTCTCAGAATCGTATTCCGATACCCGCTTATGTTTTTGCAGATATATTTTGCGCTGCTCGGCGTAGCCCTGATAGAGCATGTCGAACACGGAGTACACATGACTCTGGATAACCTCAAAATTGTTATATTCGATGTACCGCATTAGGTCGCCGTAGTTGGTCCGGTCATTGCGTGGGTCCTGCGATGTGACCACCGCCAGCGAATGAACCGCGCGGGAAACCGCCACATTCAGCATGTGGGGATCATCCACAAAATCTGTGATGACATTGTCGACCGAGGTCAGAATGATGGCATCCTGCTCCCGTCCCTGAAACTTATGGACGGTGTCCACCGCATAAGTATCTCCCAGCTGCTTGCGGATGGCTGTCACCTGATCCCGATATGGCGTGATAATACCGATGCTCTGGAAATTTTGCTGATGCAGCCGCGGAAGCACCTCCTGCTGGATGACATCGATCTGGCGCTGGTTGAGATGCCCACGGGCGTGATTACCGGCAATCGTCCGGTACATGGTCAACACACCCGGCTCATCATGGTCTTTTGTCATAACGATCAGCTGTCCATGGTAGAACTTCTGGTTGCAGAAGTTGATAATCTTCGGGTGGCAGCGGTAGTGTTCTCGCAGCAACGTAACAGGTGCGTCCTGCCATATTTCCAATGCAGAGGACAGTAAACTGTGGGTAGAAAAGCGATAACGCTCATCCAAGGAATACTTCTGCCAAATGGCATCGCTGGTGCGAATGTCATCCTCTGTCAGCACATTGGGGAGCTGCTTCAAGTCCCCGACAATTACGATATTCCGCGCACAGGAAAATGCCAGCACCCCTGTGGCTAAATCGACCTGTGAGGCTTCATCCACAATCAAGTAATCGTAGATATGATCGATGCTCAGCGTTCCTTTGATGGAATAGGTCGTGCTAAGCACCACCGGATACTCGCGGGTAAACTCTTCGGAATTCCGGCGGAAATCATTCTTTTCAAAGCATCGTCTATTATTCTGCCAATGATACCGTGTTGCCAGCTCCGCCCGGAACAGCCGCAGGGACTTCTGTGTGAGCTCGTCCATCTTCGCGTCGAAAGCGTAGCGCTCCAGCTTTCGGTTCAATTCCTGCTTTTCGGCCTCCAGTTCCCGCCTCTTTACGAAATAGAATTGGTTTTGCAAATAGGGAATGACCTGTTCTGGGGAACGGATAAACAATTTGAGCGCATTACGGTTGAATCGGAACATGATGGATATTTTTTGCAACAGGCCCAAGCGAGTCTCACGCTCTGCGTGCTGTTCAAATTCCATCCAAAGCGCAAGAAGCTTCTGCGAGGACAGTTTGTCCAGGCTCTCCATTGGCACGTCACTGTAACTTGCGTAATATTCCTCAAAATAATGCTGCTCCGGGTTTAGCTGCAAGAACTCCTGCTCAATTTCCGCAATGCGGTTTTTGGCATTGAGCATTTCGTTCAGTTCTTTGGAGAGCGCAGTCGTTTCCTGATCTAATTGCTGTCGTTCCTCCGGGGGCATTTCCCAATCACTCATATTTGGATAGGCGCCGGTCTGTGCATCCAGAAACTTCTCTTTGTTGGCAAGACTGCCGAGAAACGCGGTCAGAAAAGCAGCGTTTTTCTTCTCCAGCTTTTCCGCAACATTATGCGTTGCGGAATTGTTGTTGGAGACAACCGCCACGGTTTTTCCGCTGCGGACAACATTGGCAATGATATTCAGGATCGTCTGTGTCTTTCCAGTTCCCGGTGGCCCCTGAATGATACTGATTTTGGAGGAAAGCGCCCGTTCCACCGCCAGCTTTTGACTCTGGTTCAGACCAAACGGATAGATCACTGCCTCCGGCATCTGGGGCACTTTGACTTCTTTCTGCGGTGCAAGATAGCTTGCCAGTACGGTATCCTCGCTGACCTGTCGGATCTTGTCATACTGCATGCTTAGAATGTTGATACCGTTTTCCGCCACCAGACTGATTGCAGCGGCAGTCTCCTTGAAATATTGGAATGTTTCTTGATTTTTACCGTCTGTCAGGCAATTTTGCTGGAACTGCACTTCGCTCCTACGGAATGATAAATCTCTCTTTCCGTTGCGGACAATACGATAATACCCACTGAAGTCGAGAATCTCATCAATTCCGCTGATGGTCTGCCCATTTGCGGTGACAATCACCCGTGCAGGGTCGATTTTCTTTTGCAGGGGTAGTATCTCCACATTGCTACGCTGAAAGCTGTATGTCTTATTGGGCGCACTGATATAGACGACCTCGCACTTCCCGTCATGGAACTGAAAGCTCGCAACCGAGTCTGTCTGGTCTTTTCCTTTTATGATGATTAAGTGCTTTCGTGCGTCCATAGGCATCTCCCCAAAATCATGCAAAGTACGTCAGCCCACTACCAACTTATTTGTCTTCTTCAAAAACTTCGCCGGGATCGGGCGATCCAGCCGCCAGGTGATATTCATCGGCCTGCTGCCTTCATGCTTTACATAACTCGCCGTTCCCAGATAGGTATACGCCTCCGCACCGCCGGTTACACGGTCTGACTTAAACTCACGGACAAACAGCAGCACCTTGCTGCTGCGTTCCTTGTGGTGGATATAGCGCTGACCGGTGGGCGAATTTTCTGCCGTAGTGCTCTGGCTCTGCCAATGAAATAAGCTCTCATTGATGGAATAATCATTGTACATGGTGGTTGGCGAATAGTCCTTGTCCGCCTTGTTCAGCGTCACAAAGAACACGTCGATGTTTTTCTCCGGCAGCCACTTCACGCCCTCACGAACGGTGGACGGCTTCATAAAGTCCAGCGCTACCAAGAGCTGGTCGCGGGTATAGGTGCAGTGCAGATCCAGCGGACAGTCAAAGCCCAGATCAACCGGCTCGTCGATAAAGTCGATCTGCTCGAAGCGATAGCGCAGCAGCTCCAAGAGTTCACCGAGCAGAACTGTGCTGTCAGACAGGGCATAGAGGTTACTAAGCACCTCTTCGTCGTCCCAGTCCTCCACCACCTTGCCCCAGACGGTGACATAGAACATCTGCATCATCCGCTTTTCCGCATCCGGAAGCGCTGCAAAATCAAGGTTGTCCAAACGCGGAAGGACGTCCAACAGGAACGAAATCCAGCGGCGGGAGTCGATCACGGCAAGCTTTGCAAACGCTTTGGTCAGGATGTCCTCCAGCGGTTCTGAAAAGTCCTCGATGGCATCCGCTCTGGCACAAATGCGCGAGAAGGAGGAAAACTTGTAGATCGCCCGTGGGTCAAGATGGTAGTAATCCAAGAAATTTTTGAGCGTCAGCTCCAGCCCGCTGTCCTCCGTGAAGGAGGCTGCGCGAGCCACCAACCCAGCCGTATTGCCATAGGACGCGCGGATATTCTCCAAAATGTATTTTGCCGCCTTCTTCTCCAGCTGGATATAGCAGCCCTTGGGGACGGACACAAAGCCGTCCTTGATCTCACGGCTCACGCTGCGGGTGGTATTCGACAGCAGCGCTGCGAATTTATCCTCGAAATTATACTTTCTGTTTGCCTGCCCGATGAAGTCCAGCACGGTCAGGCATTCCTTGTCCTCGGATAGACGCAGACCACGTCCCAGCTGCTGCAAGAAGATTGTCAACGACTCCGTGGGTCGCAGGAACAGAACCGTATTGACTTCCGGAATATCAACGCCCTCGTTGTAGATGTCCACGACGAAGATGAACCGCACATCGCCGGACACCAAGCGCCGCTTGGCCGCCGCTCTTTCCTCGTCCGAAGATTGCCCGGTGAGGCACATGGACGGGATGTTGTGGTCGTTAAAATAGCGGCACATAAACTCCGCGTGATCGACCGTCACGCAGAAGCCGAGGCCCTTCACCTCGTCAATGTCCGTCACATATTTCAGCAGTGCCGTCACCACATGGTCGGCGCGGCGGTCGGCAACCGCCCCGCTGAACGTGTAGATGTGCTCCAGCTCGCTCTTTTGGTAGCCACCGGCAGACCATTTGAGCGCATCCAGATCCACCGTATCGGTAACGCCAAAATACTGGAACGGGCACAGGAGCTTTCGATCAATGGCTTCCGGCAGACGGATCTCAGCGGCGATACGATTGTTGAAGTACGGCAGGATGTTCTTGCCGTCCATACGCTCCGGAGTAGCGGTCAAGCCCAGCAGGATGCGCGGCTGGTAGTAGGACAACAACTTCTGATAAGTCGGTGCAGCGGCATGGTGGAATTCGTCCACGATGATGTAATCGTAAAAATCGGGACTCGTCTTTTCCGTGAAGCTCTGTGAGTTGAAAGTCTGGATGGACAGAAACAAGTTGTCGATGCTCTCCGGCTTATAGTTGCCCACAAACAGCTCACCAAAGTTTGCGTCCTTGAGCACAGCGCGGAAGGTGTACAAGCTCTGCTTGAGGATTTCCTCCCGGTGCGCCACAAAGAGCAGGCGGCAGGGTCGATCCAGATTCTGCTTGCGGAAGCGCTTGTAATCCAGCGCAGAGATGACCGTCTTGCCGGTACCGGTGGCCGCCACCACCAGATTGCGCGTATAGCCACGAACAGTGCGCTCTGCCTCCAGCTTGTCCAAAATCTCCTGCTGGTAGGAATAGGGGTTGATGTCCATGGTGTAGACGTCAGCATTGTTGGTGTCGAAATATTTTTCCGCCTTCAATGCCCGTGCCAAGCGCTCTTTCTGATCCTCTGCGTAGTATTCAAATTCGCGGTCATTCCAGTAATACTCAAAGGTAGCGGCGATCTTGTCGATGGTTTCGGGCAGGTCGCGCCGCGTTACTTTTGTGTTCCATTCAAGGCCGCTGGTCAATGCGGCATTGGACAGGTTGGACGAGCCAACATAGGCCGTCGTGAAGCCGGTTTCGCGGTAAAAGATATATGCCTTGGCGTGGAGCCGGGTCGTCTTGGTGTTGTAGCTGACCTTGATGTGCGTATAGGGCAGCTTTCTCAGTTCCTCAATGGCTTTCACATCGGTAGCGCCCATGTAGGAGGTGGTGATGATACGGAGCTCGCCGCCGTTTTGCGTGAATTCCCGCAGCTCGTCCATGATAAGCCGCAGGCCGCTCCATTTGATGAAGGACACCAGCATGTCAATTCTGTCAGCAGAGACAATCTCTTTTTTGAGCTCCGTAAACATCTGCGGCTCATGCACAGCCCCGGTGAAAAGTGAGCTTTGTGCAATAGAGGTCTCTGGGCGCTCTATGTCCGCCGCTGTTTTCCCCACCGCCAGCCGCGGGTCGGTCTCCCGTAAAAGCGCAAGAAGCTGCTCTGCCCGCCGGTCAACGCCCAGCGCGGCAAAGTCAGCTTCTTTCGTTGTATTTTGAATGAGATCAACGATCTGGTTGGTCAGCCCGATTTGGGCAGAAATATCCCCGCCGTTGTCCAGCACGTTATCCAAGCCCTTTTGAACCACATCCGCCAGATACTGCGCCAGCACCTTGGAGGCTTCCGCCTTGTCAATGGGCACGACGGACTTGCGAGCCTCCGGAATCTCCGCAAGCTCGCCCGTCAAGGCATTGTTGATGACTTGTTCGTATAGGCCGGGATGTAGCATAGTGATTCTTCCTCTTATAATGAAAGATCTGACTGTTTTTTCATATTAGCATATTCTGGTGAAGAAGGCAAGGAAGCGATGAATTTGCGCGATTTTTGCCGCAATCAGTGCCCATAGACGTGTTCTTCACAAATATCAAATTTCCCTCTTGACTCTTCCGTTACGTCATAGTGTATGCTAAACTCACACGGAGGAGGGATTGCCATGATGACTATTCACGAAGTCAGCAAGCTGGCCGGTGTCAGTGTCCGGACGCTGCACCATTACGACGCCATTGGTTTGTTGCCGCCCACTGCGCTCACCGAAGCGGGTTACCGGCTGTATGACGATACAGCGTTGGCGCGTCTGCAATTCATTCTGCTGTTTCGGGAGTTGGAATTTCCTCTGAAGGATATCAAGCGGATCTTAGACGATCCGAACTTTGACCAGTCTGCCGCGCTGGAAGACCAGATCAAACTGCTGGAGCTGCGGCGAAAGCAGCTCGGAAAACTCATCGCCCTCGCCCGTGAGACTTTGAAAACAGGAGTGACACCAATGAAATTTGACGCATTTGACAAGACCGAACAGGCGCGCTTTGCCGCCGAGGTCAAGGAAAAGTGGGGCGGCACGGCCGCGTATCAGGAATACCAGCAGCGCGAGGAAAACGGCTCTGCCGGTGATTCTGCCGAGCTGATGGCGCAGTTCGCCGAGTTGGGCAAGCTGAAAAATCTTGCGCCTGCCGCCCCGGAGGTGCAGACCGCAATCTGCAAGCTGCAGCAGTTCATCACCGACCATTTCTACACCTGCACACCGGAAATTCTGGCTGGACTGGGCGAGATGTATGTCGCCGACGAGCGTTTCCGCGAGAACATCGACAAGGCCGGCGGAGAAGGCACAGCGGCATTCGTATCCAGGGCGATTGCTGTATATTGCGAAAAGTAACAAACGGACCGCACCTGTTCACATGAGCAGGTGCGGTCCTCTAAAAAGTCGCTCGTATTGAACGGAATCTAATTCAGTCTGAAATAGCAGGTATTCTTCCCACGACCTTCTTTTTTCAATTCTCCGGCTGCGACCAGCTTGCGCAAGGCGCCCTCTATGGAACTGTCACTGAGCGTCGGGCAAAGCTCCCGGATGTCCTGCTTATTGAACCGCCCGATTCTTTTTTTGCTGGCTCTGCGTACCATTTCCAGTGCGGGCAGCTTGGTTTCTACAAGCGCCACACGATCCTCAAAGTCCTTATAGGCCGCAAGGATCGTCCCGAGCAGGTACTTGATGAAAGGCACTACATCCTCGGTTCCCTCGTGCCAGCCGATTTGTGCCTGTGCAAGTGCGGCGTAATACAGCTCCTTGTTTTTGGCGATTTTGGCTTCAAGGGAGATGTACTTGCCAACGTAAAAGTCGCTGCGATACAGAAGCAGCGTCGTGAGCAATCTACTCATTCTTCCGTTGCCGTCATTGAAAGGGTGGATGCACAAAAAGTCATGGATGAAAACCGGAATTGCAATCAACGGCTCCAGTTCCATATTTCCGATTACGCGGCTGTATTCCTCGCAGATCCTGTCCAATGCTTCCGGCGTTTCGTAAGGGGCAAGCGGCGTGAACAGCGTTTCCACATGACCGTCCGGATAGGTAGCGGTGATATAATTCTGCGTGATTTTTGTGCGCCCCGCAAGGGGGTTATTCATGTGGCTGTAGAGGATTTTGTGAAGCTGCAGGATGTAGTTCTGCGTGATTGGTATCGCGTCAAAGCTCTCATGAATGATACTCAGCACATCGCGGTAACCGGCGATCTCCTGCTCATCCCGGTTCCTTGGCGTGGTTTTCTCCTCGACAAGCTGACGGATTCGGGTATTCGTGGTGACGATGCCCTCAATAGCATTCGATGCCTCGGCGCTCTGTATCTTGGCAATCTCCACGAGCTTTTCGAGTTCCTCCGGGCGCTGCTTCAAATACAGTTCCTGCTTCCCGGCTTCCTTGTATATGGCCGCAATCAGACCAAGAACGTCCGAGTCCCACTTTTGTTGCCTGATTGCAGAGTAATTGAAGGTTTTCATTCCCTTACCTCCATTCTGTTTCCCTTAAATATTAGAATAAAATAAGGGAATAGTCAATGGGCTGTGCGATAAATCCCTTACTATTATGCCTAAATTAAGGGATTTATAATCTTAGTCGTAAACCGCCTATTCATTGTTTATAGCGACGCAACCTTTGAACTGCTGCTTTTGAAGAAGCTACTTGCAGAAAAATTTGTTTCACGCAGGGAACGTTCTTTCTTGAAGTCTCTCTACAAATACGACTTGATTTTATATCACTTTGGTGATACTATTGCAGATAGAGATATGCGGGAGGGACACACGGATGAATCAGAAAATCACACTATATCACGGCTCCGAGCAGCTTGTGGAAACGCCGACTTTCGGGTTGGGCAAGAAAAACAATGACTTCGGTCTTGGCTTTTACTGCACAGGAAGCGAAGAACTTGCGAAAGAATGGGCCGTGTCCTCTCTGCGCAATGGCTTTGCCAATCGTTACAGTCTTGATACGGAATACCTGAAAATCCTGAATCTGAACAGTCCGGACTATACGATTCTGAACTGGATCGCCGTTTTAGTGGAGCACCGCCTGTTTTCCATCAAAACCCCGGCAGCGCAGCGGGCAAAACGGTACTTGATTGACAATTTCAGCGTCAACGTCAATGCCTATGACCTGATTATTGGCTATCGCGCTGATGACTCCTATTTTGACTATGCTGAGTCTTTCTTAAATAACGGAATTTCCGTACAGCAGCTTGCAAAAGCCATGCGGCTGGGAAAGCTGGGAGAGCAGCTCGTCGTCAAGTCCAAATATGCGTTCTCGCTGCTGCATTACGAGGGATTTTCCATCGCAGAAAAGGAAAAATATTATGTTCTCCGCAAGGCCCGGAACGATGAAGCCGATCAATATTATGTGAGCATACTTGAAGAAGAAACCGATGGTCTGTATATGCTGGATATCCTGAGAGGAGGCATTCAAAACGATGACCCACGCATACCAAGAAATGTATCTAAGTAACGCACAGGCGCTGCTGGGCGACGCTTTTGACTATGCCATCAACGCCTGCAGTATTTCAGGAAATGACTTTGTGAAGCTATTTTCCGTAAGCTCTGTCAGCAAGCGAATCGAGAATGGTGAGCCTGCCTATCTGGCAGGAAAAAGCGGAATTGAAGTCGTGGAAGATATTCTTGTCGAGACGACCGGCAAAGCACCAACTGCCAAACCGCAGGTAACGTTCAGCCGTTCCAGAGAGTATTGGATCGGCTGGGCTATCGCGTACTATCAATGGTTTTCCGGCCGGAAATTCAGCGATATTTTCAAGGTCCTTTCGTTCGAGGATTTGCAGCAGATGTACGCTCCGCTTCACGAAGCAGACATCAGCAAATTTGCCGATATTGCCGATGCCAAAGTGCGTGCGTATTTTACAGATACCAATCTCAAGCGCATCCGAACGACCTACGGCTGCACACAAGCAGAGCTTGCCAAGCGAAGCGGCGTCAGCCTCCGGTCAATTCAAATGTACGAGCAGCACAACAAGGATATCAATAAAGCCAGCGCGGAGACGGTTCTCAGCCTCGCAAAAGTCCTTGGCTGCACGATGGAGGATCTTCTGGAAAAGTGAGATCAATGCAACCATAGCCAAATATGAAAAAGAAAATGCAATGTGGCGCTGCACGATCAACAGAAAAACATCGCCTTTAAATTCCCCAGAGTCAAAAACGCCTTGGTCGCTGACATTGACGCTGATGGTATAATTTATAAAAGCATAATGGAATATGTTCAGCTTCTGAACGAAAAAAGCGCAGATATCACATTGCCTCTTGCTAGCGTATGCTCCTGTAAAGTAACTGCGCGGGTAAAAGCGCAAAACTCGATTGAGTTTAAAATTCAAAACTACAAGACAGAGCGACATGAATTTGGTAAAATTCCAATCAACAAATGTATCAACGATTTATTCGGCATCAGGATCTTTTTGCGAGAGCCATTGACTTTTGATGAGGTTTATTCATTCATAGAAGATACTTATCCAAACAGGTACCGATGTATTGACTCATCAAAGTTTGACTATAAAGCTGTTCACCTTTATTTCAAAGAGAATAATCAGTCATTTCCGTGGGAGCTGCAGATTTGGAATATGTGTGACATGGATAGCAATTTCTCATCTCACAAAAAATACAAGCAGGAATACACCGCATGGGAGAAAGAAAGCAAGGAAGGAGGAATCATCAATGATTAAGCACTACATTATTATGAGTAGTTCGTACACCGATGGCAGTCGTGTAGCATTGGATATTACGGAGGATTGCTTTCTTAACAGCAAAGCAATTGCAGAAATGATTGAGGAAATCAGGAAAAACTGCGGCAAAGATGTTCCTCTATCAACGCATTTCATCGAAACAGAATCCGCTTCATGGGATTCTGTTGTAGCGTATGATCCATTCTTTGAGGATGTCGAATGTACTAAATCGACAACAGCGTTTTCTGAGAAAATCAAAAAAGGTAGAGTTTTGTCAGGACTGGACGTTGCAAATTACATTCTTTCAAAAAATCGGTGTACGCATCTTTCACTGGAAAAACTCGTTTATTATGCATATGCGGATTACCTCTGTGAGCATTCTGAGCGGCTATTTGAAGATCACATTTATGCATTCCGTCATGGTCCTGTCATTAACAGTGTCTATGAGACTTTTAAGCGAAGTGGCTCCCAATATGTGAAGCCGTTCGAGTTTGGTGACGACAGTGATATTCGGACTGGCGTAAAAGAGTTACCCGCAAGAAGCCGCATTCTGTTTGCTAAAGAAGGCACAGAAAAACTCTCGTCTATTGATAGGACGATTGCAAAATACGGAAAGTACTCTGCGGGAGCGCTTGTTGATCTCACACACCGCGCTGGCACTCCATGGTCTTATGTGGACAGTTCCGTGGCATATCAGGAAATTTCGGATAATTTGATTATGGCATATCACCATGTTGAGAGCGTATAAACTAGATGATTGTATTCTTTGTCTATAGCACCGCAATCTTTGAACTGCCGTCCTCGCAGAAACCACTTGCATAACCCTCTGCCCGGAGTTACAATGCAGACACTTTGAACATAGAAAACGCTTCCCGCCTTTTTTGTCGGGAAGCGTTTTTTGACCACATGGATTACTACAGACGCGCGCGGAACAGGCGGAAATGGGGGTTCAAAAGAGGGTACGAGAGTAACGGAATACGAGTGGAAACGATAAAAAACCGTTAGAAACGTCCAAAAAAAGTTTTCGATTCCTGTTTGGGACCACGAGGCCGCTGGTTCGAAACCAGTCACTCGGACCAGAAAACCCGCTGAAATCTCGCGATTTCAGCGGGTTTTCCGTGTAAATTGTTCGATTTTTTTCAAAAAGTTATTCTTTGTTTCTTACGGCGCAGGATTTGCGCTGCGGATTCGGCAAACTGGAATTTGAATCTATCGAAATCTTAACCTGATAGCGGCTGTTGTAAGCCGTTAATAAAACCCTCCAAAAGCCTTCTGTTCCCCTTTATAGGGATACAACCTGTCACCCCCATTGAGGGAGCGGATTTCTCCGCTCCCTCTTCCTGTTCTCTCCGTCTTATGCCGGGAATTGAATGACTTCGCTCAGCGGCGGGAGCAGCTTCGGCTGCTTCTCATCCGGCTGCATGGCGCTGTCCACTGTGCCGATGTCCCGGTAAATGATGCGGATAGACTGGCTGGAATTGCGGGAGTATTTTGTTTCCCGTTCACCGACCTCGATGCGCTGAATGAACAGCCGCAGCAGTTCCGGTGTCAGCGTATCAATTGCTGTGTACTGCTTTGCCTTTTCAATGAAAGCATCCACGTTCGCTTCGCGAGCCTGAAGCTGCGCAAGGCGCTGTTCTTTCTGCGGAATCTGTTCCTCCAGCATACGCTGCTCGTCTGTGTAATCGCCGGAGAGCATCCGGTATTGCTCGTCTGTCACGCGCCCGAGAACATTGTCCTCATAGAGCCGTTTGAACAGCTTGGACAGCTCTGCGCTTCGCTTTTTCATTGCGTCCAATTCACGGAGGACACGGTTCATCTCCTGCCGCAGTTCTGCGCTGTTTTTCTGGTTGATGTGCGCCGCGAACTGTCGCTCCTTCATCCTGGCGAAGTGTGTGACCCGCCGCAGGTCATCCAACACGATCTGCGTGAGATCACATTCCCGGATGTGGTGCGCGCTGCAGGCAGTTTTTCCTTTCTTGCCGTAGGTATAGCACTTGAAATTGTACTCCACTTTCTTCATGGTGCTGGCTCTGTGCAGCACCAGTGGCTTTCCGCAGTCCGCGCAGAACACCAGACCTGAGAAAATATTTGGTTCATCCATATGCTTCGCTGCGCGCTTTTTGTGCTGCCGCACCTCCTGCACGATCTCCCACTGCTCCTGCGTGATGAGCGGCTGGTGCGTGTTTTTTACCAGACACTGTTCGCTTTCCGGCCGGTCGATCCGTGTTTTATTCTTGTAGGAAATGGTCGTCCGCCGCAGTCCAACCGTATGGCCCAGATACATGACGTTTTTGAGAATATCACTGACCGTCGTACCAGACCACGTACACGGATGCAGCGCATCGCACCCCTTGTGCGTTTTTCCGGTCTTCTGAAAGTAGTAATTTGCAGGTGTCAGAATATTCCGTTCCGTCAGAATCCGCGCGATTTGGCTCGGACCTTTCCCAGCAGCACAGAGGGTAAAAATCTGCCGCACAACCTCTGCCGCTTCTGGGTCGGGCTCAAGATGGTTTTCCGTAGTTTCGGATTTTCGGTACCCATAGGGTGGGCGGCCTCCGAGCCATTCGCCGCGTTCAGCCTGCAGCTTTTTCACGGCGCGAACCTTCCGGCTCGTGTCCTTTGCGTGCAGCTCGTTTGCCCAGTTGCGGATAGGGTTAAAATCGTTGCTGCTCTCGACCACAGAATCCACGCCGTCGTTCACTGCGATGAACCGCACATTTTTCTGCGGGAAATAGATCTCCATGTAGTAGCCGACCTGCAAGTACTCACGCTCCAGCCGAGAGGCATCCTTTACAATCAGGGTGGAGACCTCCCCGGCTTCGATCATTTCCACGATCTTTTTCCAACTCGGCCGCTCAAAATTTGTTCCGGAATACCCGTCATCCGCAAGAAAAAGTGTGTTTTCAAAGCCTTTATCCCGTGCGTATTTTTCTAACAGATCCCGCTGATGCTGGATGCTGTTTGACTCTCCGGCACGCTCGTCCTCCTGACTGAGCCGCCCGTAGAGAATCGTATATTGTTGCTTCTGGCTTGCCATTGTAACCTCCTTTTCCGTGGGGCAAGCCGGTACGGTACGGCAAGTATACCGCAGCGGTTGCCACAAGTCTATCAGATTTTTATGCGCTGTGCGCTTCCTTTTCCAGTTCCGCGTCGATGCAGGCAATCAGCTTGTCCGTCGGCGTTGCGCAAGGCTCTGCCGGAAATACAGACGTGATACAGAACCGTTTGCTGCCGATCAACATCTCGCGCTGTTTTGCGATGCAGTCTCCCTCTATACGTGTTGTTGTGTCCCGGAAAACAGTTGCGACTTCGCCGTCCTCTGTTCTCCGAAGCTTTGCCTGCTCCGGTATGTATCCGCCGAGAATACCGGTGTCCCGATAAATCTCCCAGTCCTTTTTCATAGGCTTCCTTTCTGCCTCCCACTGGAGGCTGTTTTTATAAGTGCTGTTCCATTGTCCAATCCACATGATCGTCCTCGGCGTGACCGAGGGCGGTTTTCTTTTGCCGGAGCTTCTTGCGGCGCTTGCTGTCAATATGCAGCGGCATAGTCGCTGTGTCGTGCTGCGGCGCATCATCCGTCATCTGCTCCACAGCACGGCCAAGGCGCACAGCGCCGCGCACAAGATCACCGCCGTAATCGAGATCCACGCGCACGTCCGGATTTTCTTCCGCGTCTCCTGCACCGTATTCGAAAGCTGATTCTTCGTATCGTTCAGGATTGTGGTCAGAGCGTTCTTCGTATTCTCGGTCAGCGCCTTGCAGCCGGAAGAATACTTCTCGTTCAGGCTCCCAGCCTGTCTCGAAAATTCCTCTGCACTCATCTGCATCTCGGTCAAGGTCTCCTGTGCGTCCTCTCTCGTTAGGAGCGTTTTCAGGTTTGCATCCAACTGCATCTGCTGCCGAAACAGCCTGTCCTGCATTTCGAGCAGCGCGCTCCAGTTCCGCTCCGTGACCATCACGCTGGGTTCCAGCCGTTGCGCCTCGTCCATCAGCTTTTTGTGCTGCGCCAACATTTCCTGTGTTGTCATTCTCCGTTCTGTATCCAAATTCCGCCTCCATGTTTTCTTTCAGGTATTTTGTCATGTGTAGCTTGCTGTCACGGCACTTGCGTCCGTCCGGTGTGGTGTAGGTAATATTCTTCCGGCCATCTGTCTAAGTAGCGTTGTAACCTTCCGATCGGAGCAGTACTAGAAATTCCTCACGATTCCCGGCGCAGCGTATACACTCGTCGATCACGCGCATCAGCTCGAATTTCCAGCTTTCACCCCTGTCCGCCGTGTAGTATTCCGCGTTGGACATTCCGCGGGAACGTTTTTGCTCATCTCTCTGGAATTTGGGAAGCCCCAATTCCTCACAGATTTCGTCGTTGCGAACGCGCAGCGCCTGAATCTGCTCATCCGCCATATGCACTTTTTTGCCGGTTTCAAAATTCACACTGTTGATGATACAGTGCGAGTGGATGTGTTCACGGTCAACGTGGGTGCAGACCAGCACCTCGCAACCTTCAAAATATCCTGCCAACCGCCGAGCTGCTTCGTGCGCTGCGCGCGGGTCAACGTCCGCGCCTTTTGGGAAGCTCTGCACCATGTGGTAGAACTGGACGCCGCCGTCCTTGTGGTGCAGCAGCTTCGTACTCAGGAATTCGTCGAACGCTGTTTCCGGCTGACAGCCAATGCCGCTGACGAGCTGCTGACCGTCCCAAAGCGTCTTGCTGAGTTGAGAAACATAGCGCATGACACTTTTCATGCAGCCGCGCGTCTGCGTACCCTTTTTGTAATTCACGAAATGGACGATTGCGATTTGCCTGCACCTCCCTCCTGCATTTCCCGCAGAGCCGTGTTGATCCTGGCAAACTCTTGCACGGCAGAATCCAGATTTGCGAACTGAACCTTGCCCATGTTTGCCAGCACTGCCAGTTGGTTGAGATTGTTGCCGATGGCTTTTTGCTGCCGCAGGACTTCCTTCAAGCCATCCAGAATCACAATGCGTTTTCCAAGACAACAGGCGGTCACATAATCGCTCATGGACAGACCGGCTTTTTGCGCCAGCGCCCTGATTTTCTCACGGTCTGCGGACGCCATGCGGGTGCTGAATTTGATGTCTTTTTTCATGTGTTCTCCTATCGTTGATAAAGTGGGTTTGGGCTTCTGCCCAAAAACTGTGCGGAAGGCGGGCAGCGGCGTTGCCGCAGACCAGACAAACGCGATGCTGGCTCCTCCCGAACGGGAGGATTTTTCCCGCTGCGGCGGGGGTTTTCTGGGTTTCTAACCTGCGTTTTCCCGCGTTGCCCGCACGTCGGTGCAACGTGGGCTTTTTCTGCCGCGCCGCACACACACTCGCTGTCGGGGCAGAAAGCCGCACACAGCGGCGACACGCGCCTCACGTTGCGCTCCGGGCGTTCGACACACCCGCAGGGTCGATAGGGACGATTTTTTCCGCGGTGGGAAGATCGGCACCAACGGCCCTTTTCAGGCAGATGAGGCGCTCTCCGTTGCTCTTTCGGAACGATACGAAAATACCGGTTTGCCTTAGAGTATCAACGCTTTTTCGGATTTGATGCGAGAAGCTGTTCGGCGTCCAGCCCTCGCTTCCGACAGGGTCGATCTTTTCCAAGAGCGCTTTTGCAGGGGCGCTGATTTCAGACTCTTTTTGCAGAAGTTCAGAGAGAAGATTTTCAATCCGAAGCGTCGAAATCCTAGAAGCGGCACTGCAAGTTTTGCTGTCCTCAAGCAATTTCCAGACGTGATCTTCCTCGCCAAATTCCAGTTTCAAAGTTCGGTCGGGGATATCACGACCGGTGCAATGCAGCGTGGCAATATTGGCAAGGCGAGAACTTTTCTGGAGTACGAACGTCGAGTCTGCCGCGCCGCTTAAGCCGGTAGAGCCGGAGATCATATTCATCGGATCGTCATCGTGCAGCTTCCGCAGGTGGTGAATCAGCAAAATTGCGATGTGCCGTCTGTCTGCAAGCCGTTTCAAAAGTCCGATGTCCTGATAGTCATTTGCATACAAATTGCTGTCACTGCCTGCTCCCCGAACGCGCTGTAACGTGTCGATCACAACAAGCTTTGTGGTCGGATGCTCCGTCAAAAACTGCTCGATCTGCTGCTCCAACCCGTGCTTGAGCGTGTCGGCCATGATCGCAAAGTGCAGCGTCGGCGGGGCATCTTCCGTCAGGTCAAAGAGTCGCGTCTGGATACGCTGGAACGAATCTTCAAGACTGAGATACAGCGCCTCTCCCTGCGTTGTTGCAAAATTCCAGAGTGCCTGTCCCTGCGCGACGCATAAGCAAAGCCACAAGGCCAGCCAAGACTTGCCGATTTTCGGCGCGCCCGCGAGGATATGCAAGCCTTCCGGAATGAGTTCGTCGACAAGAAACGGCGTCGGTTCATACGTCCGATTTTGCAGATCTTCTGCGTTGATGGTTTCCAGTTTGGTCATTTTTTCACTTCCCTTCGATTTTATTTGTTGTAGATACATTCTCTACAAATCTACAATCGGATGATAGCACAACCATTGACATTCCACAATAGGCAATGTATCATTTAAGCGCATACACTACACAAGCGAAAATACATTCTCTACAAAGGAGGCGCACGCACATGGGCGTTTTGGGTAAGGATTTATTGGATTTTCATTGGCCGCGCACCAATACGAAGGTAGAGTTCGGCGCTTCCGGCTATTGGGTAGAATCCAATCCGGCGATGCAGCCCTACGGCGCTGTGCTGACAGAAATTCTGAATCTTGACGCTGCGCCGTTTCAAGAATTATTGGATCAATATCGGA
>ERZ1673695.532-NODE-532-length-57806-cov-16.427941_pt1 | contig 57806 bp, 58 predicted proteins | sample MGYA00580225_ERZ1673695 | MGnify/ENA primary metagenome ERZ1673695 (study PRJEB41218, sample SAMN15661739) | gut metagenome | host: Homo sapiens | place: Canada: London | collected 2015-08-20/2019-03-30 | study: EMG produced TPA metagenomics assembly of... | reverse complement strand
GACTTCGCTATTTTTTTCTAGGTTCACTTGTAACACATGTATTGTAATCCTACACTATATGCCCTTGTATAAGAAGAAATAATGAAATATAATACAAAAAAACAGGAAAGGCGGCTTCAGAACGGAATGGACGAAAAAAAGCAAAAGCGCGCTGCAGACTATGATATAAAAATTGGACACCTTCCATGCGGCAGATATAACAAAATTACAGATGTCAGCGGAATCCGCGTCGGCCATGCAACAATCAAGGATTCGAATAACTATACGGGTGTGACGGTCCTTCTTCCCTCGCCCGATAATCTGTTTGTGCATAAAATGCCGGCGGCCTCCTATGTGCTGAACGGGTTTGGGAAAAGCGTCGGGCTGATCCAAATTGACGAGCTGGGGACGCTGGAGGCGCCGCTTGCCCTGACGGCGACGCTGAACGTCGGAAAAGTCCTGGACGGCATGATGGACTATGTGCTGGATTTATGCGAAAAAGATGGGATTTCTGTTCAATCTGTAAATATTCCGGTTTTGGAATGCAATGACGGTGTCATCAACCACATCCGGAACCGGGCGGTCTGCAGGGAGCATGTATTCGAAGCAATCCGAAATGCCTGTGAGGATTTTCCCGAGGGAGACATCGGCGGAGGCACCGGTATGATGTGTCATGGCCTGAAAGGCGGGATCGGCTCGGCCTCCAGGATCATAAACATCGGCGGAGAAGATTTTACGGTCGGAATCCTCGTGCAGACAAATTACGGAGCGCTCGCGGATCTCAGGATCGACGGTGAAAAAATCGGAGAACGGATCCTGTCCGGCAAGCTCCAAACGAAGGAAAGCGAAAAGGGCTCTGTAATCGTTATCCTGGCCACCGACGCCCCGCTTTCCTCCCGCCAGCTCCGGCGCGCGCTGAAACGGATCGGCGTAGGTCTCGCAAGAGACGGCTCCTATATAAGCCACGGCAGCGGAGAAGTTTTTTTAGGTTTTTCTACTGCAAATATCGTTCACGATGACGGCCAGGCTTTTCATACTGTGCGCCTGATTAAGGATGACTCTCTGAATCCTGTGTTCCGTGCTGCCGCAGAGGCCACGGAAGAAGCGGTTTTGAATTCCATGCTCTGCGCGGAGCGGGCTGTGGCGATCGACGGAACGCCGATTCACAGTCTCCGGGAATATCTTGAGCAGGAAAAACGCCGGGATTGACTGCATAAAATTTCCGCCGCGCAGGAATTCTGTCAGCCGGACCCACATATAATATAGTGATCTCAGGCGAAAGGAGGCGCGCCGGTGGTTTCTTCCCGGATAGCCATCAGTCGTGCCGTCAGAGCACGAAAAAAGTTAAATAAAGAGGCGTACGGCAGATTTCGGCGTTATACTGCGATGCAGGCAAAAAAAACGGCCGCGAGGTTTACTTCCTTCGCAGCCGTAGAAATCGTATTGATGCTTGTGCTCTTTTGTCTGCTGTGAAAAATCATCCGATATAGTCGGCGGGATCTACGCATTCGCCGTTCCGGATCACTTCAAAATGCAGGTGCGGCCCTGTGACGCGGCCCGTAGCGCCCATCCGCGCAATCAAGTCTCCTTTTCCAACTTCGTCGCCGACCGAAACCAGCATTTCCGAAAGATGCGCATATTTTGTAGAAAGTCCGTTTCCGTGATCAATGCAAATATGATATCCGTATCCGCTTTCATATCCCACATAACTGACGGTTCCCTTGCCTGCCGCCCAGATCGGCGTTCCTGTGCCGCTGCCAATGTCCTGCCCTGAATGAAGCTTTGTCTCTCCCGTGATCGGATGACGCCGATAGCCAAACGGGGAATTTACGCCTCCGACCGTCGGATAAAAATCAGGATACCGGTCCATGGTATCCTGAAGTGCGTCCGCCTTTGCGCGGAGCTTTGCCACCAGGGCGTCCGCAGTTTCCGTATAGCCAAGCGCGTCCCGAATCAGCATTTCCGTCTCCGCAAGGCTGTTTTGGGCATTGCTTAAATCGGCTGAAGAACGGGAAGCCGCTCCTGCAGTCAGATCGAGATTATTGATCTGCTCTGTAAACTCTGCAATCAGGTCTTCCTTTTCCGCCTCGCTCTCGGCAAGAGCATTTTTTTGTTCTTCAATGATCTCATCTTTCGTTTCAGATTCCGTCTGATTGGATTCCAAAGAGTCCGTCAAGACCTCTATGTCCTTTTCTAACGCTGTTTTCGTATCCGTAAGCTCCTGGGCAAGCTGTGTCTTTTCCGACTGCAGAGCGGTAACCTCCACGCTCAGAACGCAGACGTTCAAAGCAAGCGCCGTAACAGCCGCTCCTACTCCGACAAGAAGCGCCGAGCCCTTCGAAACAGTCCTTGCCTCGTACCACGCGCTGCACAGTCCGTTCTTTATTGTGCAAAAAAATCTTCCCGCCCGGCTTCTGAAGTATCGGAATAAATATTTTTTCGGCAGCCGTCCGCTCATGGCCGCTTTGCGCAGATATTTGAAAAAAGTCCTTGCCTGTTTGCCGTTCTTTATGTAATACATGCCCCGGCGTTCCTTCCCTTCCCTACAAATCTTTTTCTTCAAAGTCCTCTCAATCGCCATGAGGCTTATTATATCAGTTTCGTTTCTATTTGTAAATCATCTTTACGGAATATTCACATTTTCATCAGTCAACATCGGAAAAAGCTCAAGCAGGGAAGGAAATGCGGGCGATTATCGTCTTCCTGGCCGTCCGCCCATCCCGCCGGGACCATTCATGCCCCCAGAGGTTCCTACATAAGAAAGAATCGTTGAAACCGTAACGGAGCCGAACGCAGAACCGCCGGTATAGGAGCCGTCCGCCATCAGTCCGTCGCTTTCGGTGCCGCCGGAATAAGATCCCCCGGTATAAACCGTATACTCCATTCCGCTCTTGATGTCCGGCGAGCTGAAAATCAAAGAATGATACGTTTTTTTCGATGTAAACGTCAGAAGATCGTTTCCATCTGCATCCTCGATCCGAAGGAGAGCGCCGGCCTGCTGCTGGGAAAGCGTCGCAACGATTACGTTTTGTTCAGAGCTACCACTGGGATACTCCGCCATACCGCTGCTGCCGGATGCAACCAGAAACCCGCCGTTGACAAGAATGGTTCCGTTGGCATCCAGAGCTCCGTTGCCGCTGTCCGCAGGACCGTTTATGATGACGGATCCGCCGCTGATCGTCAGATCCCCATTTGAGTCGATACCATCCCCATCGGCATTTATATACAGATAGCCGCCCGAAAGATGAATCTGGCAGGAGGAGTCATACTGCATGCCGCCTCCGCCGCCGAAGCCTCTCCAGCCATCCGTCCCAGCAGTGCTGCCCGCTGAAGCGTTGAGTCCGTCGTCCTCAGCCGTCAGGTGGATTTTTCCGCTGCTGATATCGATTTCCAGTCCTTCCAAGCCTTCATAGCTTTTTTCAATATCGATCGTTCCGCCGCTGATGGAAAGCGTTCCGTCCGCATGGATTCCATCCTTTCCGCACGCAAGCGAGATGCTGCCGTCCTTCACAGCGGCAAAATTCGCTGCCTGAATCCCGTCATCCCCCGCAGTAACGGAAAGCGTTCCATTCTCTATATATACGTAGCCTTTTTCGGCATGCTCCTCCTTCGTCGACTTGATCCCATCGCCCTCCAGCGCTGCAACCGCAATGCTTCCGCCTTTTATTACGACAAAGTCATTTCCGCGGATCCCGTGATTTTGGGCCGTGACTGTAATCGTGCCGTTCATAATCTTAAGCTCGTCTTTGCAGGTAATTCCGTTGTTAAAATTTCCCGTTACGCTGAGGGAACCGCTCCCGTTAATTGTCAGGGCCTTCTTGCTGAACAGCGCGGCGTTCGGCTCTCCGGTGATCTCTCCCGTTTCTTCATCGCTCTCGGTCACGGCATAGGTGTAATCCGTTCCATCGGTCAAAACATTTTCCGTGCCTGCGGCAAGTGTAATTACAGTTTTTCTCCCATTATTTATATAGATCGGCGCGCTCGCTTTGCAGGAAAGCTTCGCTCCGTTTAAAACAAGATGAACCTGATTTTCCCCTGCTTCCACATAAATCTGGCCGTTTTCCAGTGAACCGCTGATTACGTACGTGCCGCCCTCCGTAATTTTCACAACATAATATTCGCGCTGCTCTGCCTCGGCGCCGCTGCCGGAGATGGAGGCACTGCCGCCGTGCAGCTCAATGCTGCACGCATCGTCGTCCCACGTGTCTAAGACATCAAAATCGCTGTAATCAACGGTCACATTCAGATTCGCGGGTGTGCCGGCCGAGGCGCCATTCTCTTCGCTGTTCCAAAAATTGCTGCCGCCGCTTCCACCGGCGTCGGTTTCCTCGGCAGCCGCCTGATTTCCGCCGGAGCTGCATCCGCAAAGCGCCAAAGCCAGCGCGAGCAGAACCGCCGCTGCTGCAGTAAACCGATAATAGCACTGTTTCATCTGAATCCCCGCCTTTCTTTTCTAAGTATAAAGCAGCATCTGAAGCCGCAGCAAAAAGGGTACATCTGTATATTTACAGTGTACCCATACATGTTGTCATTTTTATGGCGGATTTGTAGTTTTAAGCGAACAGCGGCGCGGCCTTTTCTCTGCTGTATTCTCTGAAAACAAATGAAATTTCGCCCTCGGCGCCGCCTGCGCCCCGGAATTTGCCAAAAACCGGCTCGCTTTCACAGACAAGCCGCCATTCCGGAAGCTCGTCCAGGTCCGGGAACCAGACGTCTTTTTCAAAGCGGCGGCAGAATACCGTGACATATGCTTTCTCACAATACGGCAGCAGCTGCCGGTATACGCTTGCGCCGCCGATTACAAAGATGTCCTCTGACCGCAGTCCTTCCGATTGCAGCGACCTCAGACAGGCAAAAAGCTCTTCCAGCGAATGGACGACAACCGCTCCTTCCGGGGCATATTCCGGATCTGGATTCAGAACGATATTTCTCCGATCCTTCAGAACGCGTCCCCCGGGAAAGGTGGCAAGCGTATTGGAGCCAAGAATCACCGTTTTCCCCGTCGTAAGACGCGCAAAATTTTGCAGATCCTCTTTCACTCTGGCGAGCAGATCGCCTTTATATCCAATTCCCCATTCGGAATCGACCGCAACGATAACATTCATGCTTCCGCCCCCTTAAATTGCCATTTCGATTTTTCCAATCTTCTCGCCATGCCTGTAATTGCTTACGGTAAAGCTTTCCGGCGTGAAGTCATAAAAATCCGTAATTGTCTTGTCCAGCTCGACCTGCGGCGCGGGATAAACGGGACGCCGGATCAGCTCCTCTACAATTGGGATATGTCTGTCATAAATGTGCGCGTCCGCGATAACATGTACAAATTCTCCGGGAACCAGGCCGGATACCTGTGCAAACATGCAGATCAGCGCCGCATACTGCGCCACGTTAAATGCATTTGCCGCCAGCATGTCCTGTGAACGCTGATTCAGGATCGCACAGAGTCTTCCGTCCGTCACGTTGAACGTCATGCTGTAGGCGCAGGGATACAGCGCCATTTCATGGAGATCCTCAAAATTATAAAGATTTGTAAGAATCCGTCTGCTGCACCGGTTATATTTCAAATCATACAGCACGCGGTCTACCTGGTCGAACATGCCTTCTTTATATTGATGCTTGATGCGCAGCTGATAGCCGTACGCTTTTCCGATCGAGCCCGTTTCATCTGCCCAGAGATCCCAGATGTGGCTGCCAAGGTCATGGATGTTATTCGACTTTTTCTGCCAGATCCAAAGAATCTCGTCCACCGCCACGGATAGCTTGAGCGGACGGATTGTGATCAAAGGAAATTCCTTTTCAAGATCATACCGGTTGACAACGCCGAATTTCTTTTTCGTATAGGCCGGCGTTCCGTCAGCCCATTTGGGCCGGACGCCCTCCTCCTTTACCCAGGTGCCGTTCTCCAGTATTTCTTTACAGGTATTGATAAAAGCGATGTCCGCCGAGCTCATGCTCCTGCCTCCTTCAGTTTCCTTTTAATTCTTTGCAGCGCATTGTCAATTGATTTGCTTTCTTTTCCGAGCAGCAGACCGATTTCTTCGTAGGTTCCGCCTTTCAGGTATTGTTCCAGTACGTTTTTTTCAAATTTACTTAATTTCCCGTTGATTTTTTCTCGTAAAATATCTCTGGCTTCCCGATTGATAATGATTTCCTCGGGATTCATCTGCCCTGTCAGCGGTTCCTGGCTGCCGGCGGCTTCAATCGAGGAAGCGTCTGTCCCGCTGTTCAGTGAAATATAATCGTTCAAAGGCATGTGCTTCTGCCGGGCTGCCGCTTTAATAGCGGAATAAATCTGCCTTCTGACGCAAATATTGGCATACGTTTCAAAGCTCGCGCTTTCCTGTCGGGAATCTGCCGCAGTCTCTGGATGATACGTGCAGACGGCCCGGTACAAGCCGATCATCCCTTCCTGAACGACATCCTCCTGATCTCCGCCAAGCAGGAAATACGCCCGCGAAATCGATCGTACCATCGGCTTGTACTTATTCAGAAGAGACTCGCAGGCGCCCTCGTCCCCGTTTCTGGCTTTTAAAACATATTCCTCGTCGCGCATGGTTACTCCGTTACGATTTTCACGCCTTCCTTCGTATCGATCAGTGTGACGCCCATCGTCTTGAGTCGGTCCCGGATCTCGTCCGCCGTCTTAAAATCCTTCTTTTTCTTAGCCTCTGTCCGCTGATTTACAAGCTCGCGGATTTCCGGAGAAAGCTCTGCCTCCTGCGTGCCGTCATTCTGCACCGGCTTTTCTGCATTTTCCTCCATGGAAAGGCCCAGAATCTGATCCGTAAACAGCGCGAAATCATAAATTTCTCTGCTTTTCACCGGGAAGCGGAGCGCCTTCCAGAGAATGCCAAGTCCGAGCGGAACGTTCAGATCGTCGGAAACGGCCTCCGTAAATTCCTTTTTCCATTCCTCTGCCGTGCCCTCCGGCAATGGCTGCGCGCCGGCCGCCTTATGCTTTGCGAGCGCTTCATACAATCGGTCAAGAGACACCTTGGCAGCGTCCAGCGCCTCCCAGGTAAAATTCAGCTTATTCCGGTAGTTTCCGTTCAGGCAAAAATACCGGTACGCCAGAGGCGAATACCCTTTTTCGATCAAATCCGAAATCGTGTATGTATTCCCCAGGCTCTTTGACATTTTTCCGTTGTCGACGAGGAGAAATTCGCCGTGCATCCAGTAATTGACGGAGCGTTTGCCCGTCAGCGCCTCAGACTGCGCGATTTCATTTTCATGATGGATGGGGATATGATCCACGCCGCCGGTATGGATGTCAAAGCAGTCTCCAAGATATTCGCGCGACATGGCGGAGCATTCGATGTGCCAGCCGGGATAGCCCATTCCCCAGGGGCTCGGCCACTGCATGATATGTTCTTTCGGCGCTTTCTTCCAAAGCGCAAAATCAGCGGGATGACGTTTTTCCGTGTTCACCTCCACGCGTTCGCTGGCACCTGCAAGCTGCTCTTCCAGATTCGCGCGCGACAGGCGGCCGTAACGCGGAAATTTTGAGATATCAAAATAAATTCCGTCGCTTGTCTCATAGCCGTAGCCTTTTTCACACAGCTCTTTGACAAATTCAATCATGACGGGAATATGCTCCGTCGCTTTCGGCGTAATTTCAGGCGTTTCAATGTTCAGACGCTTCAGATCGCCGAAGAAAACGCCGGTAAAATATTCAGCGATTTCCCAGGGGGTTTTTTTCTGGGATTTAGCAGCTTTTTCCATTTTATCCTCGCCCTCGTCGCCGTCCGACGTCAGATGCCCTACATCCGTAATATTCATGACATGCCTCAGCCGGTAGCCATTCAGCTTGAGCACGCGTCTTAAAATATCCATGAAAACGTATGTCCGCATATTTCCAATGTGCGCATAATTATATACGGTCGGGCCGCAGGAATAGATCGTTACACATTCGCTGCGAATCGGCCGGAATTCCTCTTTTGTACGCGACATCGTATTATATACCTTCATGAATCTTCCTCCTGTATCGTGTCGTTATTTTCCCGCAGCTTTTCAAGCTCCTTCTCAATCATTTCAAGCTCCTGCGCTACGGGGTCCGGTACCTTATTATGTTCAAGCGCAATGGAGGGCGCGACGGCAGGCTTGCGGTCCACTCGCTCTCCGTCCATTTTGATGACGCGGGCCTTCATTCCCGTTACGGTGGAATTCTCCGGCACATCGTCCAGCACGACGGAGCCCGCTCCGATCATGGCGTTGTCTCCGATCGTCACAGGGCCTAATATTTTGGCTCCGGCTCCGATCAGAACATTGTTGCCTACTGTGGGATGACGTTTCGAATGCTTCTGGCGGCCGGTTCCGCCCAGCGTCACCTGGTGATAAATCGTGCAGTTATCTCCGATTACAGCCGTTTCACCGATTACAACACCGTGCCCATGGTCGATAAATAAGCCTTCCCCGATCTTCGCGCCGGGATGAATTTCGATTCCCGTCCTACGGTTTGCAATCTGAGAAACCCATCTTGCCAGAAAAAACAACTTGTGACGAAAGAAAAAGGACGATATTTTATGATAAATCAGTGCGTGCAGACCGGGATAAAGAAGGAAAACCTCCGCCGCATTCCGCGCCGCGGGATCTCTTTTCGCTATTGATTTTGCGTCTTTTATAATCCCCATATTTTCACCAGAAGTTTTTCGCTCTATTCTGCATTATATGCCGGCGGGGCGTAAGATTCTCTGCCATGGCGCGGGTAAAAGCGCGGTAAGGGAAACGCAGATCGGAGCCTCGCGGCGGATACGGTCATTTTACCATAGGTGAGATATTATTACAACCGATGGTAAAACTCATTCATATGCGCCCAGCTCGTAAACAGCGCATTTCCCGCCGCCTTCCACGCGGAGCTGTATATATCGCGCCTCGATATCTGTCAGTACGCGTTCCTCTTTGCGGAACGCCGCCGTATAACGCGCAAGCTCCGTCCATTCGTCTGTTTCGGAACGTCTGGCTTCAATAACATATGGCCTCGCAACAGATTTCCAGCGGATCCATACCTCTGACAAACGAACCGGCTCTCCAAAATCCACGCAAAGCCAGTGATGCGATTCGTCGCAGCCGGCGTCCGACTCCCACCAGGTGGAAAAATCACCGTCTACGGCATATTCCGGACCTGCGTCTATCTCGCTGCAGTCCGAGGAAGCAACCGTGCCGAGCGCAAGATTGATCCGCTGATTCTGCGGAACAAAAGCGTTTTCGCCGGAGCGGACATACGTTTTCATTGTTTCTAAAGGCGCGCAGACGTTCGTGACACTCTGCAGCGTAATTCTGTTTTCCACACGGAACCTGAAGCGCAGCAGTTCTGATCCTGTATCTTTTACAGACGGCGCAACATAAGCCGAATACTGTCCGGCGCCGACATACCACTCCGCATTTTCTTCACTGTAAGAACGCATGGAATAATTATTGATCGTAAGCGTAACCTTTTGCGTCTCACCCGGTTCAAGCAGCTCTGTTTTTGCAAAGGAGGCCAGAATCGTTTCGGATTGCTCAGCTGCTCCCTCCTCGTACGGCTTTCTGATATAAAGCTGTACGACGTCTTTTCCTGCGGTATCCCCTGTATTTTTCACATTAACGGTTACGCTCAGGGAGTCTGTGTAGATATTAGAGGACACGGAAACGTCGGAATATTCAAAGGTCGTATAGGAAAGGCCATATCCGAACGGATAGGCGGTTTTAACGTCAAACGTTTCGTAGAATCGATACCCCACATAAATATCCTCCGAATAATTTATGTTGTTTTCCTCTTCGGAAGAATTCCCGTAAGAAGGCGCATCGGTATAATAAATCGGAAAAGAGACGGTAAGCTTCCCGCTGGGATTGATCTTGCCGGAAATGATCTCTGCCGCAGCAGTTCCGGTTTCCATCCCCGCAAGTCCTGTGTACAGAATCGCATCGACCTGGCTCTGCCAGGAGGCCACCTCCATCGGATTGCCGGCATTAAGCAGCACTGTGACTGTTTTCCCTTCATTATGGAAAGCTTCCGAAACGCGCTTGATCAGGAGCGCTTCTCGGTCGTTAAGCAGAAAATCGCCTTTTCCGGCAGAATGATCGTTCCCTGCGCCCGTCTGCCGGGAGATACAGATTACCGCAAAATCATTGTCTGCTGCCGCACGTGCCGCCTCCTCAGCGGAAATGGAAAGCTCTCGTGCGTCTACGGCAGGATTTTCGCCCTCCGGATCATCTTTACATTGAGAGTAAAGATTTTTCAGCACCGCATCCGGCGTATATCCTGCATTTTCCAGGCCCTCCAGAAAGCTGACGGAATACAGCGCGTTTACGCCGTCACCTGTTCCGCCGATTCTGGTATAAATCTGTGCGTTTCCGAAAATCGCTGCCTTTTCTCCCGCAGCGGGAAGCGCGCCGTTATCGTTCTTCAAGAGAACCATTCCCTCTGAAGCGGCTTCCTTGGCTATGGAGGCGCCGCCCTCCGCATCAAGCGCGCCGCCGTTCCATTCGTTAAACGTATTGGATTTTGCCACAACACGCAAAATATTTTCACAGCACGCGTCGAGCTGCGCCTGCGTGATTCTGCCCTCCTCGACGGCGCTGAGGATCTGTTCCACGTCCGAATTGCTGCCTGGCAGAGAAAGATCATTCTGCGCCGCAATTCTATCCGCCGCATCGCCAGAGGCGTTTAGAGACGACATAACGAAGCCTCTGTATCCCCATTCCGTACGCAAAATGGTACTCAGAAGCTCCCTGCTTGCTGACGAATCGACGCCATTCATTTTATCCGGAGAAGAAATCAGCGCATACGGCGCGGAATTTTTCACTGCTATTTCAAACGCCGTCAGATAAATTTCCCGAAGCGCGCGTTCAGTTACATTCACATTTACCGTTTCTTTTGCGGTTTTCCCGCTGCCCGTTGCAAAATAACCTGCGGAAGCTCCGACGCGTTCGGATTGGATCCCGTTGATGTAAGCGGCGGCCATATATCCCGACAGGAGCGGATCCTCGGAATACAATTCATAATTGCTGCCGCCAAGTACGTCCCGCTGAAGGTTCAGCCCCGGAAGAAGCAGCATATCAATATTAAAATGCTTCGCATCCCGGCCCAGAGAAGCTCCGACCTTTTCCGCAAGCGTCTGATTCCAGGTGCTTGCAAGGACGGAAACGGACGGGTAAAGCGTCGTCTTCTCCTCAACCGAAATTCCGGCGCCGCCCCAGGCAAATAGAATCGAAGGAATTCCATATTTTTCAAAGGCGGCAGTCGCGCCGACCGCGCCGGGTACGGGGGATTCATGCTCCGTAAGAATGTTATATCCCGTTACCAGCGCAGCTTTCTCTTCCGTGCTCATCGCATCTACTACGCAGAAAACCGTATCCGCCCCCAGCTGTACGATGTAATCCTTCAGCTGGATAACGGCTCTGTCCAGAGGATCCTCATTCAGCTTATCGTCGGCGTTTGCTTTCCCATACAGCAGAACCTCTGCGCTTGCATCGCCTGATAGCTTTCCATTGAATTCTTTCAGCTCGAGCGTCAGATTCGTTCCCTGCTGCTTTGTCACGGCGATATCCTGCTCGACAGTTCCTACTGTTTTGCTGCCGTTGAATACCTTCATTACGATTCTGTCGGCCGTGCAGTCCCGAATAATCATACGCAGAGAAAACGCATCCTCTGAGGCAGATACACTTACGGGAATGATATATTCCGGGCTCTCGGATTCGTCCGCGCCGCCGTTTTTCTTTTTGCAGCCGCCTGCAAATGCACAGACCAAAAGGACTGCCAAAGCAGCCGCAGCAACAAATATCAAACGTTTGCGTGCTCTTTTGTCCATCTTTATATCGCACAGCCTTCCGGAAATTTATCCGCGTGAAATCACATTTGAACTACATATTGTATTATAGCAATTTTTTGTTTATAATTCCATATGTCATATAAATTTAAAATAAATATTTCAAAGGAGATGCCATTTATGTTTTCCGGCAAAATGAAAGCGGTGACGTTCAGCTACGACGACGGCGTGACGCAGGATATTCGTCTGGCCGAGCTTTTTCACAAGTACGGCTTGAAGGCGACCTTCAACATCAACTCCGAGCTTCTGGGCCGCCAGGATTTTCTGGACGCAGGCGGCGGAAGGCGCGTAACGCATTATAAAGTCAAAGCGCAAGATGTAAAATCCATTTATGAAGGGCATGAGGTTGCTGTCCATACGCTTACGCATCCAAATCTGACGCAGCTTGGCGAGCCGGAGGTAATCCGCCAGGTGGAGCAAGATCGTCAAAACCTTTCCGAGCTCTGCGGCTATGAGGTCTTAGGAATGGCGTATCCCTGCGGCGGAATCAATAACGATGACCGCACCGCCGCAATTATCAAAAACAGCACGGGCGTCCGGTATGCCAGAGCGCTGGAGTCTTCAGGAAATTTCGAGCCGCAGAAAAATCTTTACCGTTTCAAATCGACCGTTTACCATATGGATTTTGAAAAAATGATGCGGCTTGCGGCGGAATTTATTTCCATGACTCCGGACACGCCGAAAATATTCTATATCTGGGGGCACAGCTACGAGTTCGATGTGGATGACACATGGAATCGTTTTGAAGATTTTCTGAAATTGATCAGCGGGCGCGGCGACATTTTTTACGGGACAAATCGGGAGATATTACTGCGGGAGGAACCGCAGCCAACCGCATAAAAAAGGGCCCGTGAGGGCCCTGCGTTTTACCGGGCTGCCGGCGGATACTCGTTGCAGAGCAGCCGGTACGCCGGTTCGTCTTCTTCGATTTCGGGAAATCTCCCGACTTTTTCATAAAAGCGATTGTCGTGTTCGTCGTCGTTACACATGGATACTTCTCCGAGCAAAACGGCGCCGCTTCCTTTTTTTACCGTAAAATCGTGATACAGATATTGCTGAATCGTGATGCTTTCTCCCGGGCAGAGCTCCACCTGCGTTCCAGCCGGTACCGTAAAATTCCGCCCATCTTTATGGACTGCGACATCCGTATCTGCAAAGCTCTCATCCGGCGCAGAATTATAAACACGGATTAATACGATCCCTCCGCCTCTGTTAATGATGTCCTCCATTTTCGACCAGTGAAAATGCATCGGCGCGCTCTGTCCTTCTTCCAGCATCAGAAGCTTTTCTGCGTAAGGCTTTGGATAGGCGGGATTTTTCAGGTTGCCGTTGCGGATGGTAATTAAGGAAAAGCCGACCTTTTGAAAGTTTCCCAAGCCATAGTCCGTGATATCCCAGCCAAGCATGTTGTCGCGAATTTCATTATATTCGCTTCCCTTCTGTTTCCATTCCTCCGGCGTCCAGCTGCAGAAAGGAGGCAATGCGAAGCCGTGCTGTGAGACCAGCTGCTCCATGCGTTTCAGTGCTCTGTTGATTTCAGATCGTTTCATTGTGTGCGTTCTCCTTCCGGAAGGCTTACAGTGATGCCAGATATTTGCGGCTTTTTGCGAGGCCTTCCCACGTTTCCATCGTTTTTATGCCTTCCTGCTCTACGATATAGACGACGTCGTCGCCAAGCAGCTCGTAAATTGCTTTGAAATCTACGATTCCGTCTCCGATTGCCGTCCCCTCATAGGGATTTATGGTAAGAACTTCCTTCATATGTACTGTGGAAACTCTGTTTTGATATTTTTTGAGGTATTCTACCGGATCCTGTCCTCCGACGACGGCCCAGCAGACGTCAAGCTGCATGCTTACGTATTCCGGATCCGTATTGTCGTACAAAACGTCCAGCGTCCAGCCCTTATCTCCGTTTTTGGTGAATTCGTGGCTGTGGTTGTGGTACCCGAGCCGGATTCCTTCTTCGCGGAATTTCTTTCCCAGCGCATTCATTTTCTCTGCAAGCTCCAGGACATCAGCTTCTGTCGCAAAAGAAGGTCCTCCCGGCAAAACTGCATTCTGCGCGCCGACAGCTTTCAGGTAGCCCGTCTCCGCCGCAAAATCTCCAAATACATTTGTATGGCTGCTGTACGCTTTTAAGCCGAGTTCATCGAGCCACGCCTTCATCTGTTCCGCAGGGATACCGAAATAGCCGGCAAATTCCACGCCCGTATAGCCCAGCTCGGCAGTCCTTTTCAGCGTCGCATAGACGTCCTTGCCCATATCCGCTCCGACAGAATATAATTGTAATCCTATATGCTTCATACCGCGAAACCTCCAAAAATTGTTTTTCTGTGCCGCTATCATAGCACAGTTATAAACTGCGTGCAAATAATGTTTTCCGAAAAAAAACGGCGTCTGTTCGTCGCAATTCGACGGACAGCGGGAGGGCGGAGGGATAAAATGAAGGACAGAGCAAGCCAAGGGGGAGGGCGTTTGCCATGGCAAACAGACTGTATCGGGAAGAGGCATACCTGGAAAAGCTGGAGCTTCTGCTCCGCACCGCAAAAGAGCTGGCCGCGTGCCGCGCGCAGCTGGAAGCGCTCGACAGGCGCGGCGTGCCGGAGGGCAGCGTGATTTTCAGCCGGCCGGTAAAACGCTACCGCAGGAAAAACGGCGAGGAGACGGTCTACCGGTATACCTGCGAGTATCTGTATATCAAGGGGAAAAAGTATTACGTGAGCAAAAAGCACCGCTACCCGAAGCGGCCGCGGCCCGGGACGGATGAAAACGATCCGGAGAATCCTGACAACCGCCGGCTGCTGGCGGGATGGCTGGAGCTGCGGACGGAGATCCGGCGGAAGGTGCGGGAGCGGAAGAAGCTGGTAACGCTGTACTGCGGCGTGCTGAACGCAATGAAGCCGCGGAGGCTGGCGCGGCTGGAGCCGGCGGCGGTATTGGAGGAGGCTTGGGAAGCATACAAGCGCTCGGAGGAATACGCAGGTCTCAGCGCGGAGCTGGACGGGAGCCGCGCCCGCAGGCACAGCGAGCCGGAGGAGGGGCGCTACCCTTACCAGAATGAGATTTACGGAGGCTGCGGAGAGCGCGTCCGTTCAAAGAACGAGCTGATCGCCGCATGGTGCGCGCGGGAAAGCGGGCTAAGCTACACGCTGGAGCCGTTTTACCCGGGCTCGAACCTGTGCGCGGACTTTGGGCTGCTGGCAGGGGAAAAGGAAATTCTGGTAGAAATTGGAGGGATGCGGACAAAGCCGGAGTATGAGGCACGGCTCAAAGAAAAGCGGGAGCTGGCAAAGCGACACGGGCGAAGTCTGGTGATCATCGACATGACGGATTACCCGGATCGAAGCGGCCTACCGCAGACGCGGCTTCATGTCCGAAAGCTGCGCCAGATCCTGCAGCGGATCCGCCTGGGCACGCTGCGGGAGGGCATCGTCACTCCGTACTAAAAAGAAGCGGGCCAGGCCGGCGGCGCAGAAAAGCAGCCGCCGGCGTCAGCCTGCCCACCTGCTCCGACCGAAGCCGGCCGGAGCCTTTTTTTGCGCTGCTGGTTTGGCAGAAGCCGGGAGAACCCGCCGCATTTTACCAGGGCAAGCATAAGCTTCCAGCGGGCAGGCGCTGCTGGCGCTCCGGTTTCGTACAATTTGGCGTGCCTTTTATGCGAAACGGGAGAGAAGCCCCACCCCGCCCCTGGACTCCTGCCCCCTTTCGCACAAAATACGCCCCCTTTTGTGCGAAAAAAATTTTTTACCCCATTGACTTTATAACAATGTTTTGTTACACTATCTCTACAAGCAAAAAGGAGCGAGAAAAATGCTGATTTCAAAAAAAGATCTCCTCGATCAAACCGGGATTTCCTACGGCCAGCTTTATCGATGGAAACGCGAAAAGCTGATCCCCGAGGAATGGTTCATTAAGCGATCCTCTTTCACCGGGCAGGAAACCTTTTTCCCAAAAACAAAAATTCTAGCCAGGATCCAAGCCATTCAGGAGCTGAAGGACAAATATTCTCTGGAAGAACTGGCGCGAATCCTGTCCCCTGAGGTCTCGGAGCGCCTCTTCTCCGAGAAGGATCTGCGCCTTATAACAGAAATAAGTCCAAATCTGATCCCCTGCTTCCTCAAAAATTTTCAGAAGCAAAATTTCACATACATCGACGTTTTATTTTTATATGCCCTCTCAAGCTTCTACGCACGCCACAAGCTGCAGCTTTCCGACGTGGAAAATATCTGCCGCGGCATCCAAGAAAGCCTCCCAGCAATAAAGCAGACCGAGTACCTGTGCATTCTTTTAGAATATGCCGACAGTTACTTCATAACTATAAAAGAAGAAAAAGCCGCCGTCTATCTGGATGCCAGATTTAAAACAATCGACGAAATCCGGCTCAACGACCTGTCAGCCGCCATCAAAGTAAAATACAAAAACAAATTCAACTTCAGATTCGATGAAGAGCCGCAGGAAAGCATAGAAGAATCAAAAAGAAGGGAGGCGTTCACATGAAACACTCTGTAATGGCACTCGGCGAACGCCATCTGGAAGGCGAATACAAAAACGTCCGCGCCGCCGGCGATCTTGAAATAAAAAACGGCAGAATCAAATCGCTGCTTTGCGCTGGCGATATCGATATCCACGACGCCCAGATCGGAAAAATACGCGCCGCCGGCGATGTAAACGCCTTTAATCTTACCTTCGGTCACTGCAAAGCAGCCGGAGACATCACATTCCGCGGAATCTGCCGCGGAGATACGATCGCCGGGATCGGCTCGTTCCAAGCGGAACTTTTGGAATGCCGCTTGCTCCGCTACGGCACAAATCCCAAGCATATCCGAAAATCAGATCCCTCCGGCTGGGGCTGGAACGGCACCTTTCATGCAGAAACATTTGAAAACCTGCTCCCCGCAAAACTGTCGTTTGACTATCATTTCAAAAATATCCTTTCACTGGCAGAAATAACGTCCGGGCAGGAAATCCAATGCACCGTTTTATACGCTTTAAGCGGCATTTCAGCTCCCTCCATAAACGCAGAAGAAATCTTTTTGCTTGCAAGCGGGAACGTACGTGTCGGAGAAATTGCCGGCACACATATTACGATTGACAACCGCTTCCGACCGAATAAATCTTTTTCTTCCCTGCCCAAAACCCAAAAATACCGAAAGATCACGGAATGCAGCAGCGAGCTGGCACATGCAGAAGCGATCAGCGGAGACACGATCCGCATCAAAAACACAAGCGCCCAGTCCGTTTCCGGAATCGACGTCGAAATCGGAGAGCTCTGCACCATCGAAGAAGTAACATATAAAAACACCATAAAAATTTCGGACAGAGCCGTAACAGGAAAGGTTGTGAAGCTATGAAGCGCGAACGAATCGGAGGGATCGGCTCGGTCTCGGGCGGCGAATACGATTCCATCCAAATCGACGGAATCGGAAAATTAAAGGGCCGCATAAAAGCCAATCAAATCAGTGCCAGCGGAATGTCCCGTTCAAAGGGTGAAATAGAAGCCTCCCTGCTGAATATCAATGGGATTCACAAAGCCAAACGCACCATCAAAGTCAGAGAAGCAGCGATCAACGGCGTGCTGAGACTGAAAACGGCCTCCCTTCACGCGGATAAAATCAATTGTACCGGCTGTCTGTACTGCGGCCGAGAATTAAGCGCCGATCAAATCAGCATACAGGGAATTTTCAGCATTTCGCACATCTACGGCGACACAGTCAGGCTGGTTAGCGACGAAACCGCACATCTTCCCATAGGGCGAAAAAGCCGTCTTTTCTGCCGGCTGCTTTTTGGCTTCCGCATCCCGGACGGAGCCTCCAGGGCAGATTACGTGGAATGCACGGAGCTTGTGGCTTCCAATACAAAATTTAAAACCATCCACGCCGGCAGCGTCACGCTCAGCCAAAACTGCGAGGTCGATAAAATTTACTGCGACGGCCCTGTAACGGCCGACTCCACCTGCACCATAGGAAAAATCATCTCATCCCAATCGAAAGGAGAAGCCCCGTGAAAGAAAGCTCGCTGAAAAAAATACTGGATCTTTATAAAGATGGTAAAATCTCGGCAGACGAGGCCGAAAAAATGATCGGAAGCAAGACGGACGCGCCAGGCGAACAGGGCAGCTGGCCGGACGACGGCAAGCTGCGGATCGCCGCATTTGTCGGGCGAAGGCTGCTGAAGGCAGGAGACGCCCAATGCCAGTCGCTTGAAGTAACGTACCAGGGCGACGCTCTGAACGTCATTTCCTATCTTAATTTGACGTGCGGAAACGTAGAAGGAAACGCAAGCGCCGGGATCTCGCTGAAATGTGCAGACGTACTCGGCTGTGTCAACGCGGGGACAAGCGCTGCCTGCGGCAATGTCGCCGGCAGCGTCTCTGCCGGTACAAGCATACGCTGCGGGAACATCGGCGGCCACGCATCCGCCGGAACCTCCATAACCTGCAGACAGCCTGGCGAATAAACGCCTGTTGCATTTATCACTGACAAAACCCCAAAGCCGTAGTATACTATAAAATGAAATCCGACCAAGGGAGGAAGTTTTATGGCACTACGGCTGGAACACGTAAAATGGGATCTGCCCGACGAAAACGGCAGCGGTTTAAATAAAGAAATCATCAAAGACATCACGCTGGAATTCGGAGACGGCCGCCTTGTCGTCGTCACCGGGCCGAACGGAGGCGGCAAGACGACGCTGGCAAAGCTCATCGCCGGTGTCGTAACGCCCACAAGCGGAAAAATCTTTTTAACCGTCGGAGGCATTGAACGCGAAATTACAGACATCGACGTTACGGAACGGGCCAGGAGCGGAATTGCATACGCCTTCCAGCAGCCCGTCCGCTTCAAGGGACTCACAGTGCGCAGCCTCCTTGAAATTGCGGCCGGACGCACCATGAGCCAGAACGAGCTCTGCAAGCTGCTCGGGAAAGTCGGTCTTTGTGCGGAAGAATACATCAACCGGGAAATGAACACCTCTTTATCCGGAGGAGAAAGCAAGCGGATTGAAATTGCAACCGTCTTGGCAAGAAACGCAGAAATTTCCGTATTCGACGAACCGGAAGCAGGAATCGACCTGTGGAGCTTTGCCAGACTGGTAGAAACCTTTGAAGAAATCAGAGAAAGCAGAAAAGGCACGCTGGTCGTCATTTCCCATCAGGAGCGCATTATTTCCATTGCAGACGATATCGTAGTCATTGCCGGCGGCGCCGTAAGAGCCTCCGGCACCAGAGAAAAAGTTTTACCAACGCTGTTATCGGACGAAAAAACGGCAAGATGCCCCATCAACTCAAGGGAGGCGGAATATTGATGAATTTCATAGCAAAAAATCTCTTAGAAAAAATTTCGGATTTAAAAAATCTGATCGATATAGAGGGCAGCGCATACAATATCCGTGAAGATGGACAATGCGCAGGACGCAAATCGACCAAAAACATCAAAATAGAATCCAAGGAGGACGCTCCGGGGCTTGTCGTCCGCATTGCGCCCGGTACAAAAGACGAAAAAGTGTACATTCCGGCCTGCGTGACGCACGGCTCGGTTGATGATCTCGTATACAACGATTTTTATGTTGGAGAAGACGCCGACGTCACCATCGTTGCAGGATGCGGCGTGCATACCGAAGACGACGGACAGGCCCGCCATAACGGCATTCACCGGTTTATCCTTGCAAAGAACGCAAGGGTTCTGTATTTGGAAAAACACATCGGAACCGGAGGCGGAAAAGGGATCAAACGGATCGATCCGATCACGGACGCGGAGCTTGCCGAAGGAGCGGTTCTGACGATGGATACGATTCAGCTCGGCGGCGTGGACGATACTACCAGAACGACGCGCGCCGTACTCGGTGCGTCTGCAAAGATCATCGTACGCGAACGGATCATGACCGACGGCAATGAAAAAGCCAAAACCGACTTCAGCGTCGTTTTGGAGGGCGAGGATTCGGGCGCGGATCTCGTTTCCCGATCCGTAGCACGCGGCAATTCTCATCAGGAATTCACCTCCCGCATTGTAGGAAAAGTTCGCTGTACCGGCCATTCCGAATGCGACGCGATCCTCGCGGAGCAGGGAACCGTCAGCGCGTCTCCCTCATTGGACGCACGCCATGTAGACGCCGAGCTGATCCACGAAGCGGCAATCGGGAAAATCGCCGGCGAGCAAATTCTGAAGCTGCGCACGCTCGGCCTTACCGAGGAAGAGGCAGAACAGAAAATTATCGACGGCTTCCTGCAATAACAAAGTATGGACGCAGAAAAATACATCGTTACCAAAGCAATGCTGCAGCTCGGCTTTACGCCCGGATATAACGGGTTTTTCTTCCTGCGGGACGCAGTCCTTACCACGCTCCGGGATCCCGAAACGCTGACGCTGATTACAAAGCTGATTTACGCGCCGCTTGCTAAAGCATACGGCACAACAGCGGAAAATATTGAAAAATCAATTCGCAAAGCGGCATCAGCCGTGTGGAATCGAAACGGCGGCTCTGAAAAAACAATTGCCGTTTTAAACAGCGAGTACAAATATTCCGATGCCCGCCCGGAAAACAGAGAGCTGATCTCATTGATTTGCCGCTTTGTCGAACAGGCTGGAGAGACATTCGATACTGACATTCGCAGCCGCGTTTAAATCAGCACCCGCCGTCCGGCGCTCGCCCACAAAATGTGCGGCACAGGCGATCATGGCTCCGTTATCGGTACATAGAACAGGAGAAGGTCGGAAGAACGCGGCTCCCGCTTTTTCAGCTGCGCGCTGAGCCTCATCGCGCAGGCAGGAATTCGCCGCGACGCCCCCGGCCAGACAAATTTTCCCATATCCCGTTTGTTCGTTTGCTTTCATTAAATTTTCAACAAGGATGTCAACGACCGCCTTTTGAAAAGAGGCGCACAGATCCGCAGGAGAAACGGCGTCCCCCCTTGCCCTTGTATTGTTCATATAATTCAGCACGGCCGTTTTCACGCCGCTGAAGCTGAAATCAAGACTGCCGCCAAACCGGACTCTGGGGAAATCAATGGCATGGGGATTTCCCTCCTTTGCGAGCCTGTCCACCGCAGGCCCGCCGGGATATCCCAGCCCAAGTGCACGGGAAATTTTATCAAACGCCTCTCCGGCCGCGTCGTCGCGCGTCCGCCCAAGGACCGTAAAATCACCGTAAGCGCGGCAATCGATGATATGACTGTGTCCCCCGGAAACCACAAGACATACAAACGGGGGCTCCAGATCTTTATACTCAATAAAATTAGCGGCAATGTGCCCTTCGATATGATGTACAGGCACAAGCGGCTTCGAAAGCGTATAAGCAAGCGCCTTCGCGGCGGAAAGTCCCACAAGAAGCGCGCCGATCAAGCCGGGGCCGAACGTCACACCAATCCGGTCAATCTCGGATAACGAAACATCCGCCTCGCGCACCGCGGCATCAATCACGCCGATAATCGCTTCAACATGCTTCCGGGAAGCAATCTCAGGAACGACGCCGCCAAATGGTTTATGGATTTCAACCTGAGACGAAATAATATTGGAAAGCACAAATCTTCCGTCCGCCACTATCGCGGCGGAGGTTTCGTCACAGCTTGATTCAATTCCCAGTGTTAAAACGCGTCCTTCTTTATCCATTTTATCCTAAAAATACCGTGAAAAACTTTTTGAAAAACAGCTGATCCGCAACGATCAAAATACCAAGCACCGCAGTATACACGGCAAAAATGTTTAAGCTTCTTTTTTTGAAAAAGTTCAGCATAAAGCGGATTGCAACGTATCCCGAAATCCCCGCGGCAAGCATTCCCACAATGACCGGTCCCCATTCGACCGCCGCCGGTTCCGAGACGATATCTTTTACTCCAAGAACAGCAGATCCCAATATCACAGGAATCGACATCAGGAACGCAAAACGCATCGCATCCTCTTTTTGCAGGCCCGCGAATAAGCCGGCGCTTGTCGTGCTTCCCGAGCGGGAAATTCCAGGCATGACTGCGATCCCCTGCGTTACTCCAATCACCGCCGCATCTACATAGGACATGGACTCGATCGTTTTCACGCGTTTTCCCGCCTTTTGTGAAAAATAAAGCAAGACAGCCGTTATTATAAACGAAATTCCCAGAAAGCCTCCGCTCTGAGAAAATTTTTCTATGTAGTCGTTCAGGAAAAGGCCCACCAGCGCCGCCGGAATGGTGGCAATAATTAAAAGGCCTGTAAGCTTCTGCACCGGCTTTTTCAGGATTGCCAAAATATCCGGCCAGAAGACGATAAAAACGGCGATAAGCGTTGCAAAATGCAACGCTATATCGAACGTCAACCCAAATTGCTCCTGATCGATTCCAAACAGCTTTTTAAATACGATCAAATGCCCGGAGCTGCTTACCGGCAAAAATTCCGTGAGCCCCTGTACGAGTCCAAGAATAATACTCTGCAGGATTTTCATACCGGTTCAATCTCCACATTAACGTTTTCCGCTCCGGCAGCCATCGGGCTTTTGGGCGCTTCTAAGCCGGGGAGCGCTCCATCCTCTTTGTTCTTGGCGGACTTTTTAGCAGAATTTTTTTTCTTGTCTGCCTTTTTGTAGATCAGCGTGGGAGGCACGCCGTTTCTGATCGTATCTGCCGTAATGATACACTTTTGTACGTCCTCTTTCGTGGGAACGTCGTACATCACATCCAGCATTGCGGATTCTACGATCGCCCGCAGTCCGCGCGCACCTGTTTTGCGCGCAATCGCAATCTCCGTAATCGCATCGATTGCGCCGTCGTCAAATTCCAGCTCCACGCCGTCGTACGAAAGAAGCTTCTGGTATTGCTTTATCAGCGCATTCTTTGGCGTAGTCAGAATTTCCCGCAGCATTCCCGCATCCAGCGCGTCCAGCGTGACAATCAGCGGCACCCTGCCGATAAATTCCGGAATCAATCCGAATTTCAGCAGATCCTGCGGCTCTACGCTGGCAAGCAGCGCGTTTGTGTCTAAATTATCGCTGCTGTGGATGCTTCCGGAAAATCCAATCGTATTTTTTCCTGTCCTGCTTTCAATAATTTTGGGCAGCCCATCAAATGCTCCCGAGCAGATAAAAAGGATATTAGTCGTATCGATATTGATAAACTCCTGATGCGGGTGTTTGCGTCCTCCCTGGGGCGGAACGGCAGCCACCGTGCCCTCTAAAATTTTCAAAAGCGCCTGCTGTACGCCTTCCCCGCTGACGTCTCGTGTGATTGACGGGTTATCTCCTCTTCTGGAAATTTTATCGATTTCATCTATAAAAATAATTCCGCGCTCCGCTTTTTCAATGTCGAAATCGGCGGCCTGTATCAGTCTGAGCAAAATGTTTTCAACATCTTCCCCGACATAGCCCGCCTCTGTCAGAGAGGTGGCGTCTGCAATCGCAAACGGAACGTTCAGCACCTTCGCAAGCGTCTGCGCCAGGTATGTTTTTCCGACGCCGGTCGGACCGATCAAAAGTACGTTGCTTTTGGTCAGCTCTACGCCGTCATACGGAGAGGCCGGCGCCTTCGCTTCCTCTGCGGAAGCGTCCGTCTTTGCATTCTTCCGTCTGTTCCCCGCCGCAGCGGCTTCTTTTTTATTGTCCTCGATCCTTTTATAGTGATTATATACAGCCACAGAAAGCGCACGCTTCGCTTTTTCCTGGCCGATTACATATTCGTCCAGAGCTTTTTTGATTTCCGCCGGCTTCAAAAGCGCCGGCTCGCTTTCACCGCCTGCAAGCACCTCCTCCATTTCCGTTTCCAAATAATCGTCGTGTAAAATATCGCAGCACAGATCAATGCATTCGTCGCAAATAAAAACGCCCGGGCCCGCAATCAGCCGTTTCACCTGGCCCTCTCTCTTCCCGCAGAAAGAGCAGCGTACCTGTTTATCGTCGTTTTTCGCCATATTACAGCCTCCTTTTATCTTTACGTTATAATGCAGTGCGCCGCAAATCACTATAGAACAATCCTATAAATAAACTTGCGGCGTATCAATCTTATCCCCGATTATTGAATTATATTCTCTTTTCCATGATCTTGTCGATCAGGCCGTACTCGAGCGCCTCCTGCGCAGACATATAATTATCTCTTTCCGTATCGGCAATGACCTTTTCAAGCGGCTGCCCCGTTCTTTCGCTCAGGATCCTGTTTAATTTGTCCTTGATCTTCAGAATCTGTTCCGCCTGGATTTTAATGTCAGTGGCCTGGCCTCTCGCGCCCCCGAGCGGCTGATGAATCATGATCTCGCTGTTCGGCAGAGACAGGCGTTTGCCTTTCGCGCCCGCCGCAAGGAGAAAGGCGCCCATGCTGGCAGCCATGCCGACGCAAATTGTCGAAACATCACATTTAATAAACTGCATTGTATCATAAATTGCCATTCCCGAGGTCACAGACCCGCCCGGACTATTGATATAAAGCTGTATATCCTTATCGGGATTTTCCGATTCCAGGAACAAAAGCTGTGCCACAACCAGGCTTGCCGTTACATCGTTTACCTCATCGCTCAGCACAATGATCCTGTCATTCAGCAATCTGGAAAAAATATCGTACGACCGTTCGCCTCTGCTCGTCTGTTCAATAACAATCGGTACCAAAGCCATAATAAAACTCCATTTCTCCGACGCGTAAAATATTCCTATGATGAGGAAGAGCTGCGCCTCCCGCCGGTTCAGGCGTCCTCTTCTTTTTTCTCCTCAGCTTTTTGGGCGGAGGCTTTGCGTTTTGCAGCCGCGGGTTTTGTCTCCTCTGCCGCTTTCTCTTCCGGCTCCTGTTTCTCTGCCGCCGGCACTTTGACCGCCGTTTCATAGATCAGATCGACGGCTTTGCGGCGTTTCACCTCCTCGGCGATATCGTCGCGCCTGTCTTTAAACATTTCCTTAACCTCTTCGACAGTCTTCTTAAGATACTCCGCCGCCTGCTCAAATTCTTTTTCAAACTCTTCTTCGGAAACGGAAATGGCCTCCGCCTCGGAAATGGCTTCGAGAACAAGATCTCTCCTGACGTTCATTTCAGCCTCCGGACGAATATTTTCCCGGAACTTCTCCACCGTAATTCCCATGTACTGGCAATAATTTTCCAGCGTCATTCCGTACATTCCGACACGGTTTTCGGTGCGCTTTATTTCGGCTGCAACCTCGGCATCGATCATGCACTCCGGAATATCAAGCTCCGCATTGTCAATCGCCGCCTTCAGAGCTTCCTCCGTCATGGCCGCTTTCGAAGCTTTTTCTTTATTCTCCGCGAGCTTCTTCGCCAGATCCGCTCTGTATTCTGCAAGCGTGTCGAACTCACTGACATCGGACGCAAATTCGTCGTTGATTTCCGGAATTTCCTGTTTCTGGATCTCGTGAATTTTTACTTTAAATTCCGAGTCCTTTCCCTTCAGCTCCTCCGCGTGATAGTCCTCGGGGAATTTTACATTAATTGTAATCTCGTCTCCGGTATTTGCGCCGACCAGCTGCTCTTCAAATCCGGGAATAAACTGACCGGAACCGAGCTTCAGCTTGAAATTCTCGCCTTTTCCGCCGTCAAACGCATTTCCGTCGATAAATCCTTCAAAATCGATCGTGACCGTGTCGCCCGTTTCAGCCGGCCGATCCTCGACCGTTACCATGCGCGCGTTTTTCTCAGCCTCGCTCCGGATCGCCTGATCGATTTCCTCGTCCGTCAGCGCAGAAGGCACCTCGGTAATCTCAAGCTCCTTATAACGTCCGAGCTTAACTTCCGGCTTCGTATACACTTCAAGGGAAAACGCCATGCCGTCCTTGTCCATTTTTGTTACCTTAACATTCTGCGGATAGGAAACCGGCTTGAGCCCCAGCTCGGGAATGGATCCGTAATACAGATCCGTAATAATATATTCTTCCGCGTCTCCGAAAAGAACCTCCTGTCCGTAAAATTGTTCTACCAATTTCCGCGGAGCCTTTCCCGGGCGGAATCCATGTACGTTAAAATTCCTTTTGTTTTTCTGAAAAGAGTACGCCAGGCCCTCTTCCACCTTGTCCGCGTCCGCTTCATATGTTAATCTGACTAAATTCTTATCGATAACTTCCTGATTGACCGCCATGATAATACCTCCACACACCCGTACCAATATAATAATTATATATAAAAAAGCCTGCCGTTAAACCAGCAAGCTACAAAAAACCATTTCAGGCAGGAACCGCCTCCGGGCGGCCCCGCCGCCTGAATCTCTCGTAACCGGCTTACAGACCATATCTCTTGTTAAACTTGTCTACCCGGCCGCCGGTATCAACCAGCTTCTGCTTTCCTGTGTAGAAAGGATGGCACTTTGAACAAATTTCAACGGAAATATTTTTCTTTGTCGAATAAGTTGTAAATGTCTCTCCACAAGCGCATTTTGCTGTTGTTTCTTCAAACTTGGGATGAATTCCCTCTTTCATTCCATGTCACCTTCTTTCACAGGAGATATAATAATCCGCAAAAATGCCTTCTGTCACTGCATGTGACAGAAAAGCATTTTGCATTATACCACAGAAGGCCGCAATCATGCAACCTTTTTTTTACGTCCCGTCACGACCAGCACGATCACGACTGCGGCAATGACCGCGACCGCAGCGCCGATGCATACCCAGAGATACCAGGCTACACCGCTTTCTTCTGGGGAACCCGGAGCGGCAGCAAGCTCTGTATTGAAAGAAAACATAAATCTTCCTCCGGGCGCTACATCGCCGTATTTATAGAAGTCAAGAATATCCCCGCTGTCCTCCGTCGTCTCCGGCGCCAGCGTGTTGTCCGCCCATTTGAAATGAAACGCGGGCATCTTGCCGCTTTGATCCGTAAGGCCCAAAACAGAACGCGGAATCGAAAGCTGGATTCTGTTTCCTTTTACGGAGAGCTCTGCCTTGCCGGCTTCCGTAAAATTCCAGCCGCCATCCGAGCGTTCGACGATCGCTTCTGTTCCGGAAGGAGAGGTTCTGTTCACAATATATTCAAAGCCCTCCCAATTCGGACTGTTTCCCGTGAAATCGGTATCAATCAGCAGACGCATCCACGCAGGATCTGAAGGATCTGTTATATCATCAACCGTTTCGGCCATGAAATATACATTGTTCTCATCATATGCAACCTTGAACGTTACAAAGTCATTCCGCATGGTTGAATAATTATATTTTTTGGTCCCTCTCCAGCCGGCGGAGCTGCGGTCCCACGTGCTTTTCTCATAATGGTTATATACAAGATTTACGTCTGCCCACTGATCTGCTTCACTGTGAATATCGATCGTTTTATACGTCCCGCTGCTTTCATCGGCAACGTCCGGCTTTTGAACGCCCTTGAACTTCCGGATATTTGTTACGAGCTGATAATAGAAGTAGTCTTTCAGAACGCCGTCGGACGGTTCGATATCGCGGCTGTATTCATCCGTATATTGATCTGCAAAAGCGTTTTCCGTTCCTCCCCATTCCTGCTGGCGGATTGCAACCCATTCGTTCCAGCCGGTGATAAAAATAAAATCAGGATCGACCTCCAGCGCGTAATCCCACTGCTGCTGGAAATTAAGCCCGTAAAGGAACGCATCCTCCGTTTCCTTGTCGATCGTTACCGTTTCTCCCTTGTATTGAAAAGAATAAGAATAGTCGCCTTTTGCGTAGCCGCGTCCATATACGCCGCCGCGGTAGTCGTTCATGGCAACCGGTCCGCCGTTGCTGTTATCGCTCGCGTTCTGCGCCACATTCACGGTCATCTGCTCAACGGAGCCGTCCTCACGCACGCCGTATTTCGTCTGCGGATATACGGAACACCAGCCCCATTGATTTTCGCTGATATCGACATCTTCCGTAAAATAGCTCGGATTGCAGTACCTGAACGTAAAGAAATCGAGGATTTCTTCCCCATAGCGGTCCTGCGGGCTGATACAGTTCTGGCCCGCAAGCACCAGCGGCTTGCCGTCCCAGAGGAACCAAAGATCGCTGTATTTTCCTTCGCTGTAAAGATCTTTATAAAGCGTCTGCAGCTGCGTTTTCGTATCCGCGCCCGCTCCGAAATTCAGCATGAACGCAACCTGCGGGGTATCGACGCCCTGCTCGCGCGCCTGTGTAAAGACCTCGAAAACCGTCTCATAAGCCGGCTGCCATAAATATGTACCGTTTGTACAGTCGAAAAATATGACGTCTACGCCGGCGTCCGCCAGCATTTCCGCATGCTTGCGCACCACATATTCATCCGTATTGATATAATAATCGAACATCGGCTTATCCCAGAAAAAGTATTTTCCGCCGGTATTTCTTCCCCACGCCTCGTGCGTATAGTCGTTCCTTGCTTCCGGATACTGCGAAATAATCTCTGTGATATTAAGGGCAGAGGTAGACTTGGCAAAATCATAATGCCAGGTCCAGTAAAACATTCCCACATATTTGCCTTCCCTTATATCTCCTACGTCCTGGTATTGGCTTACGGTTCTTCCCAGGCCGTCGACTGCCGCCCAGGTGTCCGGCTTGACCGCAGACGCCGCAGCTTCCGCAGCGGCGGGCAAGGCGAGCCCTGACAGCAGCAGGCCCGCGCATAAAAACAGCGCCGAAAGCTTACGAATCGCAGCGCGTATCTGCTGCTTGTTTTTCCTAGTTTTCATTCCGGTCATCAAACTCCTTTGGTAAAAATCCATTTTTTATTTTATTGTTTAGTCGGTTTTCGACATAACGATCGTAGAAAAGCGTTTTAAAGATCGCCGCCATCACATCCCCGATAATCATACCCGGGAGGCCGAACAGGCCGCCGAAGATACACAGGCCGACAAGCACAAGCAGCGGGCTCACGCCCATGCGTCCCCCCACGATTTTTGGTGTGACAAACCAGTTGTCCGCCGCCTGAACCGCCAGAATGCATATGAGCGCGGCAACAATGCTGAACAGCCCCTGAGGAAGCGTAATAAATACCACAAGCGCGCCGCCGAGCCACGGCCCGATATAAGGAATCATATTCAGAAACGCCATAATAACAGCAAGCAGAATGGCGTATCTCAGCCCCGCAATCAGGAACAGTACATAAGACAGAATCAGCGTAATACACGCCTGGAGCAATTTCCCGGCAAAATACTTCCTGAAAATCCTGTTGCACTGCGTCGCGCCCCACTGAATCGTATCCGCATGCTTTTTGGGAAGCAGCGCATAGTTGACGCGCTTCAGCATCCGGATCGCTTTATCTTTTTCAATCAGCATATACACCGATACCATCAGCCCCATAATGGCATTAAACACGCCGCTGATTGTGGTAGAAAAAAACCGTGTCGCAAAATTGGTAATGTTTTCTGCGTTGAACCAGGCCATCACCCGTTCCTGTACCCGCTGTATATTGCTTTCGATTGTATTTTTCACTTCTTCAGAAAGATTAAAGCGGCCTTTTTCTATAATATCGTCATAAAATTCCGTTATTTTGGAAAACGCTCTGGGCAGATTATCCGCAAAGGATTTCGCCGTATCGATCAGCGTTGGAATCAGGGCGAACAGGAAAAGCGCCAAAATCAGAATCAGCGTGAAATACGCAATTACGATGCTGAGTCCGCGCCGTAAATTCTTCCTTTTCATTTTCTTCAGGATGCGGTTTTCCCAGATCATCATATATGCGTTCAAAATATACGCGATAATCAGGCCGACAATTAAATAGCTCAGCGTCGAGGTAATAAAAGCGCCGGCTTTTGAAAGAAAATCTTCAAAGCCCTGTATATCGAAAATAATTTTGACCGTAACAAGGATAATCAGAATATACAGATATATTTTCGCCGGAGTAAACCGAAGCCGCGGCAGCTTTAAGGAAGCAAAGCGTTTCTGCTTCGTTTCCGTTTTCCCCTCAGCTGCCGCGGCTGTTTCTCGGCGCTCCTCATTTCTTTTTTCTTCCGGCTCTTTATGCTCGCACATTGTTCCTCACTCTCCGATTCCGCGGCTGGCGCGTTTTTCTTTGCATGTTATACGGTTATATAATATGACAAACAATATGCATATTATTATTCCCGATACTGCTCCGAAAAAATCAATTAGCACATCGCGGACCTCGGAAGACCTGCCGCTGCTCCAAAGCTGTATCGTTTCGTCCGTTACCCCTGCCGCAAGGGAGACAAACAGCGGAATAAATACATTCTGCAAATATCTTTTCGTATAAATTCGCACGCACAGCATCAGCAGAATCCCGAGAACGGCAAATTCCCCAAAATGCGCAAGCTTTCGTACAGCTCCCTCCTCTATGGAAATCCCCGGGAGAACGGCGTTCACTGCCGTCTGAATCAGTTTCGTTACGATGCCGCTTTTTTCAGAAGATTCCTCAGCAGTGTCCAGTGAATTTCCGAAGATAAAACACACATACGCCGCCGTAACGAGAACGCAAAGCACACGCGGTAAAGAACGGTGGATTTTTTCTCTGCGGGCTTCTTTTATCACTCTGCAAGCGTAACTCCTTCCGGCAGGTCAATTTGGGATTCCAGCGTTCCGTCCTCTTTTCTGCGGTGCTCCACCCGGATGATCCCATGCGGCGTCGGGTATGTGCCCTTCACCCATTCAAGATCGCCCAGATTGGGACGAATCGTCACTTTTTCACAGCCGGGCGCAGCCGGTCTGACGCCCAGCACATATTGCGACAAAAAGGCCGCCGGTCCTGAAGCCCAGCCGTGGCAAAGGCTGTGCCGGAATCCCTTGTAGCAATATGCGCCGTAGTCTCCGTGCAGATCCTTTTCTCCTTCCGCAACGAGCTCATCGATCCGGCTGGAGCCTTCCAGCCACTCCATATTGAAATCCTCCCAGAAGGTCGTCGCGCCTCTGGAAAGCATCGCCCCCCAATACTCTCTGATAATATTCAGGGCCGCCGCAAGATCCCCCGCCTCTCCTATCGCACAAAGCATATAGTAGCCCATGAAGGTGGAAAAGCCTCTTGCGCCGCCTCTCTTGAGAACAAGGTTTGTTGTCTTTACGGGATCCGCAAGGCCGGCCAAAACGAGCAGCGCCGCCGCCTGCTTGTTTGCATAATGCTCGGGGATATGCCGTCCCAGCTTCTCAAAGGCATCGCGGCAGAGCCTGGCCGTTTCGCCATCCCCGAGTTCTGTGCACAAAAATTCCCCGGCCTGGAACGCCATCCGCATAATCCCCTGCAGGCCCGCATGAATCACATCCGGCTTATCGGCGGTAGGCCAATCTATAAACCGGTTTTCCGGAAGGTCCTCTGCGCCGTTCTCTTGAATGCGGCCTGCAAAATAGCGCAGCAGCTCGGCGAGATAATCTTTCTGTGATTCCAGGAAGGTCCGGTTTCCGTTCTGCAGGTACCAGCCGTATTGCACCATGATCCACCAAAGCGAATAAGCGGATATGCCGCACATCATTTTAGGAAGCGGCGACTCGTCCCTCGCCAGATCCAGGCTCCGCTCCACGCTTTCGTCGTACCCAAAAACAGCCTGAATTGTGGAGGTTTCGGGATGAATGTCTCCGATCCAAACCAGGCGGTCCCTTTTAATCCCGTCCCAAACGTATTCCTGCATATTCAAATGAACCGTATACGCAGCGGTATTCCAGATTTTATTGACAAGCTCGTCGCTGCATTCAAAGGAGCCTTTATATTCAAGCTCCCTGTATACAAAAATTCCCTGAACAGCCTGCAGGGTAATCATGGCTTCCGGATCCACGACATCAATCCGGACGAAGCGGAAGCCGCTCGGTCCGATTTCCGGCATGCTGAGGAACCCAACGTCAATAATCTGGTCTCTGTTGATGTGGTCGTTCGTGGCATTTTTTTCTCCGCCAAGCTCCGCCATCGCCTCCGAGGCGGATTCCCCAAAGCGGATTCTGAGGCGGACACGCTGCGGACTTACGGAATGTATGTATAATTTGACATACCCGTGAAACTCCACGCCGAAATCCAGCAAAATGCCCGCGCTTTTTCCCTTGCTTTCCAGTCGGCACTGTTCCGGCACATTGAAATGGATCTGCTTCACATGCGGCTTCAGCAGCGCTTCCGCGCCTGTCACCTCGGCCTTCTCCGTCTGCGTCATCCAGAGAATGCGCTTCGGCGTCATAAAACGCCGTACTCTTTTATCCGCTTCCGTATCGCAAAAAATAGACTCCTCCCGGATCCCGTACGGGACTTTATTTAAACATTCGTTCTGTTCACTCATATTGGCAGCCCTCCATATTTGCATATAGCAGAAGTATAGCAATCAATCTGAAATTCGTCAACGAAAAATAATCCCGTAAAGCCGCAGGCTCCGCAGGTTTCCGCTCTCCGGACAAGGGCCGGGAAGCTCAGGAAGGAATCTGCATCGTTCCCAGAAAAATCGGCAGATTCGCAGCGTTATCAATGATTGCATAGACGAATGGGCGATCAAGCTTTACCGTATAATCGTACATCGGCGCCGATTTAGCTTCTATGGAGACCGCGCTTGCCGCTCCAGCTCTCGTCCCCAGCTCGCTGACAGAAATAAAAGTCTTATGAATTACTTTTCCGATATAAAGATTGCCGAGCGAAGAGCTGCCGAGTCTTGTAAAATCAGCCGTTTCGGAAGAAAATGCCGAAGACATGCCCATCTGCGCCAGCGCATCGTTCAGCGCAGCAGAATACTCGCAGCTGAATTTCGGAAGCCAGGCATCGACGGAGGCGCTTTCTGCATTAGAAAAAACAGAAAGAAGACGCGCCCCGGACAGGGAAGCAGCATACTCCTCAAGCGGAATTGCTTCGTCGGGAAGAAGCGCAGCGAACCCATACTTTCCGCCTTTATAATTCTTGATAAATCCCACGGCATTTTCGTCTCGGATATATTTTGTTTCACACGAACGCATCATCTGAACGTCACAGGCCGTCCCGTCGCCGCGCGTAAAGGTTCCGCCCACGACGTCATGCTTCTGATAGGGAGTTTCCCACTCCGCGTCAAAAACAAGCGCATTGATCAGATACAGCATTTCCGAGGAATCGAGCTCCTCTATGATTTTGTCAATCATGCCGTCCGTATTTTTCTCTATCCAGCAGTTAATATCTTTCACGGTCTGACTGTCGAAGGCGGATTGATAGGCAGCGGCGTTATAGTAATCGGCATTTTTCTGGAGGAACTCGCTATTCACCTGCAGCAGGCCTTCGTCTGCTCGGAACCAGATAGAATTTGCGATTTCCAAGCGGGATTTCTCCCCGGAGGGCAGATTTTTTACATATGTGTGTAAATATTCGTTCAGCTCTTCAATCGGCAGCGATCCGCCCAGCACTTTTTCCATTTCCGCTTTCGTCTGCGTATCCGCGCCGTTTGCCGTCATCGCTAGCGCCAGCATGGCAGACAGCGGAGATACCAGGGAATTTTCCTGTTGCCCGGACGCAGATATATTACGGAAAAGAGCCGCTGCAAAATCTGCAGAGGCCAGGAGAAACGCTTCGTCAGCAGCCTTTTCCGCGACCGGCCCCGTTTTTATTCCCTCCATCAGGTCCGCCGCCTTGATTTCGGCGGAGCATCCGGTAAAATGCAGCAGCATTCCGCCTGTCAATAAAATACACAATAAAATGATTCTTAAATTCTGTCTTGCTTGCATACGAGCCAGCCCCCTTATTCCTTTTGTGACCTCGCTGTCAGCCGTTCCAGCTCCTCCGCGGCTAAATTTTCGCAGTACAGGTCAAGACGTTCTTCAAGCGAAGCTTCATCGCCTGCGGCATTTATTATTACACTTATTATACGCTTGCGTGCGAAAAAATCCATATGTTTTTCTTGCCTTCCCGTATTTTTAATATAAATCATAGAAACAGACGGCTGCGGAAGGCAGCAAAAAAAGAAACCCGAAAACGAAGTCCGGCGCTGCCGCAGCGTTCCGTTTATCGGGTTTCTCTCAATTCCTGCGCAGGGCGAACACACATTCCGCTTCCCCCGGCAAGCCGAAAGCGGCGCTACGACGGCTGCGTCTTCTGAAAACGTTCGTCTTTGCAGGTATAGACACGAACCCCGTTCTCTTCGACTTCCACATATAAATTGCTCTTGCATTTCGGGCAGTTGACTTTTATTTGGGAATTCGGAGACGCCTGCATCAGTGTCCGGCCGCAAATCGGGCACATTGCTCTGTACTTCATAAGCGCTGATCCTCCTATTTCAAATCTTTGATTACTTTCACCGCCACGCCCTGTATGATTGCTGTTTCCGTTACGATATCTTCGTATTTCCCATTCTCGGGATGCAGACGTATGCAGCGCTTCTGCCGATCCGGGTAATACGTCTTCAGCGTAGCCTCGTCGCCGACCAGCGCCACTACGATATCTCCCGGCTCGGCGGCGGACTGCTTCCGGATCACGACAAGATCACCGTCGTCAATCCCGGCCTCCGTCATCGAATCGCCGCTTGCCCGCAGAATATAGAAGGTGCCTTCGCCCACAAGCTGCCGCGGCAGCTCCAAATAGGTTTCGATGTTCTCCTCCGCGTATTTGGGAATGCCGCAGGCGACCTCTCCGAGCACCGCGACGGTTGCGGCGGCGGTACGGATTCTTTGGATCAGCTCCGTCGTGACGCCGTCCGTTCCGTTATACGCAATCATTCCGTTCTCGTCCATGGCATGCAGATAACGGTATACCGTCGTCTTGCCGATTTGCAGTCCTTCCGAAATTTCCCGCAGGGAGGGCTGCCTTTTATTGGCGACGAAAAATTCTTCCGTAAATTTCTTAATGTTCCGCATTAAATCGCAATCTTTCTTCCGCATTCCGTTGTCTGCTCCGATCTATCAGGAACGTTTCGTTCCTGATAGATTTTATTTTATGTATTTTTTCATGCCTTGTCAAGTGAAATTCGAATTTTCTCAGCGCTGCAGAAAGCCTCCGTCGACGCAAAGCGTCTGTCCTGTTATAAAGGACGCCTCCTCGGAGGCGAGAAAATATACAGCCGCGGCAACCTCATGCGCTTTTCCAAGGCGGCAGAGCGGCGTTTCCTCTGCAAGCCGGTCCAGCGTTTCTTTCGAATGGATCACATTCATTTCCGTGTCAATGACTCCGGGAGCGACGCAATTAACCCGGATCCCCGAAGGACCGAGCTCGCGCGCAAGCGCTTTCGTAAGACCGATCAGCCCTGCTTTTGCGGCAGAATACGCGGCTTCACATGCGCCGCCCGCAATCCCCCAGACAGAAGAAATATTGACAATGGCTCCGCGCTTCCGCGTAATCATTGCGGGCGCCGCGCATTTGCATAAATAAAACGCCGCGCTCAGATTCACGTCGAGCTGCCTCTCCCAGGCCGAGCCGGAAATGTCGGTTAGCAGCCCCCAGTCTGAAGCGCCGGCATTGTTGACAAGCACGTCGGGAGCGCCCAGTCCGTCCGCAAGCGCGCCGAACATTTTACATATACTTTCCGGCTGTGCGAAATCTGCGCCAAACGTCAGCGCTTTTACCCCGAAAACGCTTCGCAGCTCTGCCGCCAGCGCTTCCGCCCGTTCTTTTCCCGTATTGTAATGGATGCCCACGTCATACCCGTGTCTTGCAAAAGAACGCGATATTTCGCGCCCGATGCCACCCGCTCCGCCTGTTACAAAAGAAACCGCCACGACACGAAACCTCCCTATCCGGCAAATGATCCAAATACGCCAAGATGCTCCAGCAAAATTTTAAGCCCCATCAGAATCAGAACCACGCCGCCCGCAATTTCTGCGCCGGCCTTGAATTTCAATCCAAAGACATGCCCGATTTTAACGCCCGCCGCGGACAGAAGGAATGTCGTCACGCCGATCAGCGCCACCGCGGATCCGATGTTAACCTGTAAGAACGCAAGCGTGACGCCGACCGCCAGCGCGTCTATGCTGGTAGCGACAGCCAGAGGAAGCATCGCGCTTGGACGGAACGAGGCGTTCAGCTCCTCCGCCTTTCCTCTCGATTCGCGGATCATATTGATTCCGATCAGCGTCAGCAGCACAAAAGCAATCCAATGATCGATATTCGTAATGAGCGCCTCAAATTGTCTGCCAAGCAAATAGCCGAGCAAAGGCATCAGAGCCTGAAAGCCCCCGAAATACAATCCCGTAATCAGCGCATGCTTCGGCTTCAGCTCCGGTACGGAAAGGCCCTTGCAGACGGAAACAGCAAACGCATCCATCGAAAGTCCGGCTGCCAGGACCAAAAGCTCCCAGAATCCCATATATATTAAATTCCTCCTTTTGCGCGGCGGCGTTTCCGCACAAGCAGCGCCGTACAGAACGCCGCGACCGCCAGAAGCGTGCCCGCCGCCAGCAGCTTTCCGAAAAGCTCTGTCCCCGGATCTGCCGGTTTATCAAAAACTGCGGAAAATACCCAGTCTCCGTTATTCGGCTTTTCCCCGATTTCCAGGATCCCAGACGAATCCACTTTAACTCGATACGGCTCCCTCGACGCTCCGGTACACGGATCGAACCAGGTACAGACATACCTCCCCTCCTGAAGCTGCTTGAATGCGCCGGTGTCTCGTCCGACGTTGTAAAAATACGCAATATATACCGTGTCGCCGATGTGCGCCGCAGAATACCGGTTTGCATCTCCTTTGCTGCCGAGATCAGAACGATAATATTCTTCGGAATCAAAGCAGGGCTCCAGCTTCCACCATTCATATTCGGAAAAGAACTGCTTCATGTATCCCATCTGCTGGGCGGCCGGTAAAGCAAGGCTTTCCTGCCATGTAATATCCATGTCTTCATATGTCAGGGTTTCCAGTCCGTCGCTGACCGAATTCTGAATGGCGCCTGCCCAGATTCCTGGCGTTTCATTTGCGCTCCATATTTTGGCGGATCCGTATCCATACCCGTACATGCCGTTGAGAAAGGCAAGCCAGCCCTGGAGCCTGGCGCCCCACGTACCTGTCCAAAAATGGTCGTAGCGTCCTTCATATTCTATTCCGGGCTTTCCCGCCCCATACTCCCAGTAATTTTTATAGGCGTCAAATTGTGTGCCGCCCGACCAGTCGTAATTGATCTGCGCAGCCCACCAGTTGTGTCCCTCAACAGAGCGAAACGCGGAATTAGAGGCCAGTGTGTTTCCGGAATTCTCCTGGTGCGCGGAGAGCGGATGCTGGTACGGATCATAGGCATGCATATATTCTGCGACCTTTTTCCAGGGATTCGTTTCGGCGGTAAAAATAAACTGTCCCGTCGTCCCGTAATAATAGTCGTTGTCGCATTCCTGGGATAACGTCCAAAGAACGGGATACGCGCTGTACCGGGCGACCCAGTAGCGGCAGAGGCGCGCCAGATCCTCATCGGAGATCAGATGCATGGCGTCTCCCAAAGCGGTCGGATAAGAGAATTGCGCGTTTGCATGTACGAAGCCCATTTCGGCAATCAATTTAAAATATTTATCGTACTGCTGAAAACGCGCAAGCTGTTCTTCTCCAAATTCTTCCGTAAAAATACGCTTAAAATAACTGTTGTCTCCGTCGTATACTCCGAGCGGCTCCGACTGAATCACCGTGAAGCCAAGCTCCTTTCTGCGCATAAGGGTATATTCAAAGCGGGACGCCACGGTGCCGTCTTCAAATTTTTCCTTCGTATCGATTTCCTCCAGAGCCATATGCCAGTGCGTATCTCCCAGATAGAAAAACGGCGTTCCGTCCGCATATGTAAAATATCGCTGTTCCGCTTTCAGGAAGCCTCTTTTGTAAATTTCATGCTCACCGTCATAATTCATGCACGCCACGGTACCGGTCAGGCCGTTCAGCGGATTCGACTCGTCCGAGCATTCCACAGTGAAATCCCAGAGACCGCGCTTCGTCAGCGCATACCGCACAATAAAATTCTGTCCGCCATTCCAGAAAGCAGGAACTTTGTAGGTGGTCCCGCTCTGCCGGTGTGTAAAAACAAAATCAAATTCCACATCGTAAAACGGATTCTCATACGATCCTGCGCTTTGAAAAGCAAGCTCGGACGCCACCCAGATTTGAGTCCAGTTATTGCCGATAAACGTGCCGAGATCCGCCGGTTTTCCCGCCGCCTGAAGCGGAGCTTCATTCCCGCTGAAAACTCCGAGACACACAAAAAAAATAACGAACAGAAAAAGCAGCGCCAAAGTGCTTTTTGCCGGGATCGCCAAATTCATAAACGAATCGACCTCCTGAAAAATTTTTATTATATTTGATCGCTCGCAGACGGTTATTTTACGGCTCTTGGCCTGCGTGCAGAGGAAAGCGTGCGGAAGCGTTCCTGAGACGGAAGCCCCTCAAGCAGCTCCTTCGGCTCAAACTGGCGGTCGAATTCCGCTGCGGCCGCCTCGTCGACCTGATAAATCGGATCCTCCGCAAACCGTCCCGCACAGCCGTACAGCGCGCCGGGAAACAGCTCCAGAGCCTGCAGCCCATCCGCGTACAGGTTGTCCTGCGTGCCGATTCCGTAACGCTCTGCGTTCAAGAAGCCGAATCTTCCGTAATATTCCGGATCTCCGTAAATCAGGATGGCTTTGTAGCCCATTCTTCCTGCCAGCTCCTTTGTATGCCCGACCAGCAGAGAGCCAATTCCATTTTTTTGGTAAGACGGCAGTACGGATACCGGGCCGAAGGTCAGGACCTCTTTTGTCTCGCCATTATCACAAAAGAGCTTGGCCTTTGTATAGACGATGCTTCCAACGATTCTTCCGCGGTGCTCCGCTATAATATCCAGTCCGGGAAGAAAGCAGTCCGAATCGCGCAGGATATGCAGCAGATAATGCTCGGTGCAGCCCGGTCTGTAACGATTCCAAAACGCTTCCCGCGTTAATTGTTCTACGGTTGTATAATCTGACGGCTGTTCGTAACGCAGCCGGATGTTTTTTCTGTTCAAAGGAAATACCTCCCGCAAAATTTTTCCCTATTTTATCATAAAAATAAAACCTAAATGAAAAATATTTTTACATTACAGTAAAATTTGCAGGAGCGCTTCACAGCCGGCGGAAATATCGCGGTATGCAGAATCAAAGCGTCCGCTGTACCATGGATCCGGGATGTCTCCTCCGCGGCCGGTAAAATCAAGCAGCTTCCGAACCTTGTTCCGCGGGTCTCCGCCCAGGATCCGCAGCAGGGCCCGGACATTTTGAGAGTCCATGCAAATCAAATAATCATACTTATCGTAGTCGCTTTTTGTGACCTGCACGGCTCGTTTTCCTCCGCACTCGATCCCGTGCTTTGCCAATTCCGCTCTTGCCGGCGGATAAACCGGACTGCCCTTGCCGTTCCAGATTTCTTCTGTGCTCGTTGCCGCGGAGGCAATGAAAAATTTTTCTTCGCATCCGCGTTCGCGTACCAGATGCTTTAGTATAAATTCTGCCATGGGGCTGCGGCAGATATTGCCGTGGCAGACGAATAAAATTCTTATCATCTTTTGATAACTCCTCGTAAGTCCTGTGTATTTATGAAACCATTTCAGGAAAGTACAGCCATTCCGCTTGCTATTTTTTCCAGCACAGCGGAAACCGTTTCTTAAATGGAGTAATTTGTCGTATCTACAACATTCGCTTCATATATCCCCAGATTACAAAATTGTCCCCACATGGTCTCTACTAATTCAACATTTGTTTTTCTGTCTAATTTTGAGCGTTCTACAGCTCGTTTCATCGTTTCTTCCTTGCTGGCTCTTAAAACGATATAATGTACCTCATAATCTTCTTGAACAATAGCTCTCCATGGTTCCAAACACCACGGTCCGACAATTCCATCTACAATTACATCATAGCCGCCGCGAGCGTATCGCTTGGCAGCTTCTAAAATGCTTCAATGACAACCAAATTTTGTTCGTTGGATTCTGGTAAATGCGGTGATACTACGCCTTTGCTTAAATAATGAAAAAAGTCATCTGTGTGCATATGCACTGATTTATCCTTACTTGATTCTTTTGCAACAATCGACGCAGCCGTTGTCTTTCCTGTCCCTGGGGAACCTGTAACCACAATAATTCTTCCTTGATTCATCTGTATTTTTCCTCGCAATTCCTATTTGCCTTTGACCCTATTATACTATGACCGTTCCTTTATGGGAATAGACAGCTTGTAAACTTGCCGGTCAAAGCGAACCTGGAACACCGCGGCGATTAGCCGTTGCAAGGCAGGCTGGATATGCCACCCCGCTGCGCTGCGTGTCCGGAAAATATGCACGCCGATCACTCGCTGCGGCTGGCGCAGAAAGTAATAACGGAAAATTTCTTCCTGTGTCTATGAAAATGCCCCGGAATACTCAGTCTGCTCCGGCAAGAGGGCAAGGGCGGCGGCACTTCCTTGCTGGCGCCCCTTGATTGCCTATCTGCAAAGGCGGGCGGGGCTGGCAACACCGACGCGAAGCGGCGTTCATTTTATCGTTGACTGGCTCGGCTGGCTTTGCTATAAGTTCAAATAAAAATAGAAAAGGCGAAGTGCTTATCGTAACACTCCGCCGAAAGCCTAACCGGTTTGAGCAAAAAGCTTGGTTAGGTCTGCTTTACTATTTTATGCCGTTCTACTGCATTTATACACTTAAATGTGCTTTCCAATCCGCTGGAAAATTCATTGCGGTAAGACTGACTACACCAATATTCATATAAATCAGCCTCCATAGTTCTGCAAGAATCTACACCACTGTTCACAAATTTGATGTAAATCTGGTGTACGGTTCAGCCGTCCCCCGCCGCCTCATGGCTGGTGTGGGTGTACAACGCCCGCGTCGGAGTGCCCCATGAGGAGCGGCAGGTCTCCATGGTTCCCAGGCTGAAGATCCCGTGCCGCTTGCTTGGCCTCGTGTTTACTTACTCTGACTGAACCGAGCCGGACGAGAGAGCCGGTTTTGCAAGCCTCCTAAAACTCGTTTTGCCGCCCCTTTTAATTCTGACAGGACAGGTTCCCCCTTCTCGGCATGACAAGTAACAGCGCGTGCATTTCATGTCCGCCCGTTTACTAGCCGCCAGCCTGATGGAAAAAGTGGATAGTCAGCGCAAATTCGAAAGCGCAAGGTGCTCAGGCAAGCGCGTTTTTTCAGATGGCTGCGCTTCTGTCATGGGGCCGTTCCCGCCGCAGAGCGTACAAATATATTTCTTCACTTTACCGCCTCTTTTTGTGAAGGAGCAGCATGTTTCCGATTGTAAATCCGTAATGTTATCGCAATTCTCAGCGATGTCCGCAATGGCCATGACCGCATCCGTGGCTGCCGCAGGCATGGGCTTCTCCGCCGTGTTCATGATCATGGTGTTCACAATGCACATCGGGATTAAAAGCAAGATTGCCGGAAAGGAACGCATTTACCGCTTCATCGGCGCTGCCGCTGACGCCTCCGTAAAGCTTTATTCCATGTTCTGCCAGCGCCATTTGTGCGCCGCCGCCAATACCGCCGCAAATGAGTACATCTGCTTTTACAGCGGAGAGTATCCCTGCCAGCGCGCCGTGACCGGAGCCATTGGTGTCTATAAGCTCGGATTTGATAACCCTGCCGTCCTGAATATCGTATAATTTGAACTGCCCGGTGTGGCCAAAGTGCTGAAAGACATTTCCGTTTTCGTAAGTTACTGCGATTCTCATAGTATTTGCTCCTTTTTCTATTTTGTATTTCTTTTGAATTTGCCGTCTGATACAATCTTTTTTATAGCAAACGTCCGCGCTGTCGCTGCAGAGACGAAAGTCGCCGCCCTCAATTTTAAGTGAGCAGCCGCACACAAGTGCGTCTGCGAGCTTTTTCCTTGCAGTCTCATATATTTTCTGTGCGGTTGTTCTGCCTACGCCAAGCTGTGCTCCGCATTCTTCCTGACTGAGTCCCTCCTTGTCAATCAGCCGTATTGTTTCAAATTCATCAACTGTTAAAGTAATCGGCTCGCCGTGCGCTTCTCCCGCCGGAGAAAATTCAAGGATTTCAGGGAAATAGCAGACTCGTCGGCATTTTGTCGGTCTTGGCATTTTATCACCTCGCCATACATTTTAGCGCCGTTTCAGGCATATGTCAATAATATTATTGACATATGCCTGAAATCCCGCTATACTAACACACGCAAAAGGAGATTCCGCTTATGAATTACTTATCTTATTTACCTGTGTTTGCTAAATTGACAAAATCACAGCAGGATGCGCTTACAAGCGCGGCTTTCATCCGTAAATTCAGAAAAAGTGAAATTCTGCATAACGGCTCTCAGGATTGTACGGGACTGATCCTTGTGCTGTCTGGTCAAATTCGCGCCTTTACCATATCCGATGACGGCAGAGAGATTACGATGTATCGCCTTTTTGAGCGTGATATTTGTCTTTTCTCCGCCGCCTGTATGATGAACAGTATTCAATTTGATATAACCATTACCGCAGAAAAGGACGCCGAGGTTTTGGTCATCCCATCAGAAGCTTATAAGAGTGTTATGGAGGTTTCCGCACCGCTTGCCAACTACACAAACGAGGTTATGGCAAGCCGATTTTCAGATGTAATGTGGCTGATCGATCAGGTAATGTGGAAAAGCTTTGATAAAAGGCTTGCCGGTTTTCTTTTGAATGAAGCGAATATCGAAGGCTCCAGCACTCTTAAAATTACTCACGAAACAATTGGAAACCACCTGGGGAGCCCCCGTGAAGTGGTCACGCGAATGCTAAAGTATTTTGTAAATGAGAGACTTATTTCTCTCTCCCGCGGAACGATCGAGATTATAGACAGAAGCGGACTTGAAAAAATGACAGATTAACAAAGCAGCGCGTTTTCTTTCAATCGTCCATTCCGCAGGGGGTAGATTTTTTATTTAACGCTTTATCGTTATGGACTGCAGCATAGAATCGGAAACCGCCTGCAAAATTATAGGCATCAAAATCATTGCCAATTAGAATTCTGCTTGCGATATAGCTTCTCAGTCCGCTTTGGCAGATGACATACACAGGCTTGCTCTTGTCAAGCTCCTTTATGCGTTCGCGCAGCTCGTCAACCGGAAGATTGACAAAGCCTTCCGCATGCCCCATGCTGTATTCCAGCGATGTGCGTGTGTCAAGAAGCGTTACGCTGCCGTCGCGGGGAAGCGTTTTATCGTTCTCATAATACCATTGCTTTACAATGCCGTTTTTAATGTTTTCAATGATATATCCTGCCATATTTACAGGGTCCTTTGCAGAGGAATACGGCGGAGCATAGGCAAGGTCAAGCTCAGTAAGTTCATATGCCTTCATGCCGGCACGGATCGCGGTTGCAAGCACATCTATTCTTTTATCGACGCCTTCAAAGCCTACAATTTGAGCGCCGAGCAAACGGTATGTGTCTTTCTCGAATAATACCTTTAAGGTCATAACCCTGCCGCCGGGATAATATCCTGCATGACTCATGGGAGAAAGAATGACCTTATCCGCAGCAATATCAAGAGCCTTTGCAGTTTTTTCGCTAATACCGGTAGCAGCGGCGGTCATATCAAATATCTTAATAACGGAGCTGCCCTGACCGCCCGTGTAATGGCTGTCGCCGCCGCAGATGTTGTCGGCGGCAATTCTGCCCTGCTTATTGGCAGGCCCGGCAAGGGAAAGCAGCGTGTCTGTATCAGTAACAAAATTTCTGATCTGCACTGCATCTCCGACAGCGTAAATGTCGGGAACAGAGGTTTCCATTCTGTGATTGACCACAATACTGCCCTTGATTCCGAGTTCTAAGCCGGCTTCTTTCGCAAGCGTGGTTTCGGGAAGGACGCCGATTGCCATTACGACCATATCGGTATGAATCGCCGACGCATTTTTAATCTTCACATCAATCCCGTGATCAGTTTCAGAAAAACCCTCCACCATCGTATTAAGCATCAAATTTATACCGTTCTTGCGCATTTCGGCATGAATAAACGACGCCATATCCCCGTCAAAGGGATTCATAAGCTGCTCTGCGGCTTCTACGAGAGTTACATTGATTCCGAGATTACGCAGATTTTCCGCAGCCTCAATTCCGATAAAGCCGCCGCCGACGACCACGGCAGATTCTGGTTGGTGCGTATTGATATATTTTTTAATTTTCAGTGTGTCCTCAACGGTGCGGAGGGTGAATATCATGTCGCTGTCAGCACCATCAAGATTTGGCTTGATCGGCTTAGCGCCAGGCGAGAGCAGGAGCTTGTCATAACGCTCGGTGAAAACTGTGCCGGTTTCAAGATTTTTTACGGTAACGCTCTTACGTTCCGGGTGAATTGAGATCACCTCGTGATGCACAACCATCTTGACTCTGAAACGCTTCCAAAAGCTGTCGGGCGTCTGTAAGGTCAGGTCCTTTTCATCTTCAATCGTGCCGCCGATATAGTACGGAAGTCCGCAGTTGGCATAGGAAATGAATCCCGAACGCTCAAAAACAATGATTTCCGCCTGTTCGTCAAGCCTGCGTATTCTTGCCGCCGCAGTAGCTCCTCCCGCGACGCCTCCTATAATTACAACCTTCATTTATCTGATCACCTTTCCCCGGTAGCTGCTGATGCCTCCGATATTTTTGGCGTTTATATAGCCCATTTGCTTCAAATATGCTACCGCCTGTCCGCTTCTGCTGCCGCTGCAGCAATGGACATAAAGCGGCGTGCTTTTGTCTTTTACCGTGTTCTCAATGGAAGAAATTCTATCAAGAGGCACATTGACACTCCCGTCAATGTATCCGTCACGGTATTCCTCTGCCGTTCTAACGTCCAGCAATACCGCACCGTCCGTTGTTTTATATTCCGCAACACCGGCGTTAATATCGGTGCTGCGGAAGAAATTGAACAGTCCCATTTTTCCTCCTTATAGCATTTCCTCTATCTGTTTTTTCGACCTGTATCCCACAACCTGATTTTTGAGCTTTCCGTTTTTAATTACAGCGAGCATCGGGATGCTCATTACCTGAAACTGTGCTGCAAGCTCCGGCTGCTCGTCAACGTTGATTTTTCCGACCTTGACATCGCTTCGCTCATTTGCGATTTCCGATACAATCGGACCTACCATTCGGCACGGAGCGCACCAGTCGGCATAGAAATCGAGAAGAACAGGTTTATTGGAATTTAAAACTTCGCTTGCAAAATTTTCTTTACTGATTTTAATTACAGACATTTTCGCGTCCTCCTTTGTTTTATTGTATTTTTATTATAACTGATCAGAAATCCGAGTTCTGTGATGTTATCACGTATTGCTTTTTCTGTTTTTTAATTTGCAGATTATCTGCGTCATGGTTCCCATGGGGCAGAAAGCGCACCACGTTCTCGGCTTAAAGAAAATCATAACAATAAGGCCGATTAGCAGCGATGTGAGCATCACGCTGTAAAAGCCGAAGCCAAACTGCGCCACCCAATCCGGGAATATACTTCCCGAATATGTCCATTCCCACGGAACGCGGAACGTCCAAAACAGCTTGATTGCTTCCCGAAGACTTTCTGCCCCGCTTGCCACAAGGTAAGTTTGAAATACCATAATTCCGAACATTGCAAGGAAAAATATCAGGAACCCGTATCGAAACCATTTTGACGCCATCCATTTCGGCGTGGGACGATTACGGGAACATTTGAGAGTTTCGCCGAGCTTGCAGTACAATTGCCCTCTGCCGCAGAGATGGTTACAGAAAAACTTGTTGCCGCCGAACACCGCAAGCAAAATCGGCAGCAGGAAATCAATCATACCGAGCCAGGCAAAGAGAATATTGAAAAATCCCAGTGCGAAATATACGATTGACCATATCCATAAGGAATCATACCAGTGTTTTTTCTTTGTTTTCATATCTTCGCCCTGCTTTCCATCTTAATGCTGTTTGCCGGACAGACCGCTTCGCACTTTCCGCATCCCACGCATTTGTCTTCCGCAACCTTTGCGAAACATCCTTTATTTACTTTCACTGCCCCCAGCGGACAAGCTGCTTCACAGGCACCGCAGGCAACACAGCGTGTTTTCTCTATGGTCGCATATCGTTTAGACGCCATCCCGATTCCTCCGATTATAAAATAAGTCTGTTAAATTTTATTGCGAGATTCGATGTTCCTATTCCTTTTCTTTGTAATAGAGCATACAATGACAAAAGCCTTCAAAGTTTGGATCGGCAATTTGCTCTTTGAATTCTTTGCACATACATTTGGTGTCATCCGTTTTTTCTCTGCGGCAAGGACAGTAGCCGCCCGTCTTTTTCAGTCCTTCTTTTATTGTGTTGACAATTTGCGGATCAGGATTTAATTTGATTTTCATTTTTCTTCTCCTCCTATCATTTGTTTAATATAGTTTTCCAAAACGGCTTCGTTCATTGCGCCCACCCGTATGTCGTAAAGCGAACCGTCAGCATGGATAAATATGGTTTCAGGAATAGAGTAAACGCCGTAGGTATCAGAGGCGTCATATTCGAGGTCGTAATACACCGGAAAGCTGTAGCCGTTATCGGAAACGAATTTTTTGATGCTGCTGACGGTATCCCTCTGTCCATCGGTGAGATTTATCATAAGGAACGCAACGTCGTCTTTATATTTCTTGTACAGATTATTAAATGCAGGAAGCTCGGATATGCACGGACCGCACCAAGACGCCCAAAAGTTTATGATTATCGGTTTGCCAAAGTAATCCGAAAGGTTTACTCCATTCATTTCCGAATCGTAAACCGTGAAATCATCCGCTTGAATGACAGTGTCGGAATTTGTGTCGTCCGGCGTGCTGCCGGCAGAATACTTTTCCGTAAGTTTAGGATAAAGAACCGCCGCCAACAGCATCACCGCAGCAAAAACGAGCGCAACAATCAGCCAGGTTTTATTTTTCATTTTTCGTTCACCTCACAAAGAAAAGGATAATATCAAATTAAGCAGTCCGAACGCCATCAAAATTCCTATAACAATCAAGGCAATGCCGCTGATTAAATTAATTATTTTGTAGTGCTTTTTAATAAAGGTAAACGCACCCGATAACTTTTCGAGAAGAACTGCGGAAAATATAAACGGAATCCCGAGTCCCAGCGAATATGTCAGCAGTAAAGTCGCGCCCTTTAAAGCACCGCCTGCGCTTGAAGCAAGCATCAGCGCAGAGCCAAGGAAAGCGCCGACACACGGGGTTAAACTAATGGAATAGATTGCGCCGAATAAAAAAGCAGATGCAATTCCGGTTATTTTATAACCTTTATTCATCCCCTTAAAAAACGGAATACGGAAAACCCCCAAATAAGAAAGGCCAAACAATATTACAATGATACCGGAAACAATATTTACGACTGTTTGATATCTGGAAAGCAGCTTCCCAAGCGTTCCCGAAAAAAGTCCGAGCGCTGTGAATACGACCGTAAAGCCCACCACAAAAGCAATAACCTTAAATATCATTTTAGGACTTTTTCCGGTCTCGTCTTTGCTTTGTCCTGCAAAATAGGAAATATATACCGGCAGCATCGGCAGCATACAGGGTGATATAAAAGAGACGATTCCCTCCAAAAATGTAATGATATAATCCATAAACCGTATTCCTTTCGTCAGTTTACTATGTTATAGTATCAATTTTCTGCGCCGTCTTCCGTGATGTTGTCACATAGAAAACAGACTGTAAAAAGTCCGGAATAAAAAGAAAGAGGATGCTCAAAAAATAAGAGTGCGCCTGGAAAAGGAAAGCGGACACTCGCAAAGAAGTGGGCATCTATTTTTTTGTATGGTAAAATTAGTAGAAAAGCTGCATTGCATCCGCCTTCCTCCGGAGGAGCACTTTTCATCCTGGAGATTGGGAACGTACGGAGTAAGAAACAGCCTGGTATCGACCTGGGCGGCAATATGCGGAGATTACCCGGTAAAAAAGATATTGGACGGAAGACGCTGGTGCAAGCAGGGAATGCGTTACTGGCAAAAAAACATGAAGTTCAGTAAATCCGTATTTTACTGATCCGCGCTGCGCAAGATTGCCCTTCAGAAGACAGAAGCATCGGTAAATTTTTTAAATGCCGCCGGCAGCATGACGCTGTCTTCGAGCGCTTCGCGAGTAACCCAGAGGAAGCGATCGTTTTTCATTTTGCAGAAGACGCGATAGCTCTCCATCCGCCACTCGACATGAGTAAAAACATGCGTTTTACAGGCGCCCTTTTCAATCCGTTCGCAGGAGAGCTCCTGTGCCTTCAGCCAGGCGGCGGCCTCTGCCTCCGTCAGGCTTCCGTCTGCATTCGGAAATTCCCAGAGTCCTCCGAGCAGTCCGGAGGGCGGCCGTTTCCGGAGCGCGATCAGATTTTCGAAGTGAAGCAAAAATACGGTTTTTTCCTGCCTGCTGCGCGGAAGCTTTTTATTCTGTACGGGGAAGCGCAGCTGCGTCCCGTTCCTGGCTGCTCCGCACAAAGAAAGGAGCGGGCAGCTTTCGCAGCGTGGGAAGCCGTTTGGGGTGCAAAGGATCGCTCCCAGCTCCATCAGACTCTGCGTAAAAGCGCCGCAGCGTCCCGCGGGATAAACTTCCGCGAGCTCTGCGGAAATCTGCTTTCTTACGGAAGCCTCTGTAACGCACCGGCCATCTTCCCGCAGACGCGTAATAACGCGCAGTACATTTCCGTCTACCGCCGGTTCCGGCCTTTCAAAAGAAATAGAAGAGATCGCGCCCGCCGTGTACGGCCCGATGCCGGGCAGCGAAAGGATCTCTTTATAAGAATCGGGGAAAATACCGTTGTATTTGCTGCAGATGATCTGAGCCGCTTTCTGCAGGTTTCGTGCGCGCGTGTAATAGCCAAGGCCTTCCCATAGCTTCAAGAGGACTTCTTCCTCAGCCGCAGCCAGATCCGCAATCGTTGGGAGCTGCTTCACGAAACGTTCGAAATATGGTTTAACTGCTTCTACGCGCGTTTGCTGGAGCATAATCTCGGAAACCCATACGCGGTACGGATCCGTATTCTCCCGCCAGGGAAGCGCGCGGGCGTTCGCGGCATACCATTCCAGGAGCGGCGCCACGATTTCCTGTAATTGCATTTCATATTGAGTATTCTGCGGTGCTGCTTCCTGTGCTTCCATGTCAGGTTCCCTCCAGGCGGTAATTATAGTACAAAAAACAGATTTCCGCTACCGAACCACCGGCAAAGCGTATGGAGAAATTCGCTCCTGTGGTTTGAATGATCCAGAACATTTTTTATGACAAGCTTAATCTTGCGCCGCCTTTATTGATCGCTGACATTCATTTGTTGCTTGTGATTTAAGCGGATCGTCTCTATATGAAAATATAAACAAATCCTCCAGGGAAGGTTCGCACGCCTCTGCGGCCGGATGCCCTCCGTGTCTTTCCTCAAGAATGTAACGGAACAGAACGCCCTCGTTCTCCCGTCTCTGTACTGTAACAAAAGCTCCTTCCGGCAATTCCTCAGGGGAACAGCACAACTGAAAGACTTTTCCCTTTAAGACGCCGCACAGCGCCTCCTGTCCTCCGTGATATAATACTCCACCGTTTTTTAGCATGATTATTTGCCCGCCAATTCCTTCTGTGTCTGACAGAATATGTGTCGATATAATAATGGTTTTTTCCGCCGATATATCTGTAAGATAATTTCGGATTCGGATACTTTCCTTCGGATCCAATCCTGCAGTAGGTTCGTCAAAAATCAAGATTTCGGGATCGTTAAGAAGCGCCTGAGCAATGCCAAGACGTTTTCTCATGCCTACGGAAAATGTACCGACTCTGTTTTTGCAAACTTCATCGAGCGACACAAGCGAGAAAAGCGCAGGAATTCGCTTTTCGGCCTCCTTCTTTTTAATGCCTTTACACTCCGCTATATATTTCATATAAGATATTGCAGAAAAAGAAGGATACGCGTTGAATTCTTGGGGCAGATAACCGATCCGCCCGCGGTATTCTTCGTCCAGCTTATAAATAGATACGCCGTTATATTCTATTTTGCCCGAATCAGGAAAAAGCAGCGTTGCTAAAAGTTTGATCAGTGTTGTTTTGCCTTCTCCATTCGGGGCAAGAAGTACATATATGCCCTTTGTAAATTCAAGATTAATATTATTGAATACCATTTTGTTTCTGTACGCTTTTGACAGTCCGGCAACAGTAAGCACAAACATCACTCCTTTTAATGTTTTCTATACAGGCGTCTTTTAAGCATTCTGCATCCCACAAAAAATAATACCGCTATTGCTGCGTGAATCACTGCGATTGCGCTCCACGATTCCGGCAGTCTTGATAAACCGCAGCAGATAAGCATTGGATCAGCCAGGCTGGAAAATGGCAGAAAACGCAGCAGGTTATAGAATCTCTCATAATATATCGTATAAAACGTAAGAACGGCTGCCCCCAGGATAATAACCAGACACAAACTTATATAAGAGCTTTGAAACAATGAATTTAGTCCATGAATCACCAACAGCAGCAATTGCTGCATTACAAACGCCGCTATGAAAAGAAGAAGAATATATTCTTTAAATGTGATGGAACCTGACGTTATAAAGAACGGTCGATTCTGCGCTGACGGAAGCACGGCGCTGCACAGATCCGCTTGCAAAAAAAGGCGGGTTTTTGAGTCAAAACCGCTTAACAGCATCGGCAGAGCAAATACTGCGCCATATAAAACAGGCGTGCTGCAAACGGATGCAAAATAACGTGCAGCGCTAAAGGAAAAACGTTTTTTTGTCGTATCCAAAACGGAGGAAGCCCCCGATTCCTGATCCAGGAACAGCGGATATAATGCAATATACATACTTCCTATTAATAAACAGGCAAAAGACGCCTTCCATACAGTGTTCACAAAATCCAGAATTTTCGTATTGAATAAAAAAGAGGCCTGCTTCTCCGTGATAATCTCTTTGATCCGATTTATAACGGATTGATCGGCTGCATTTCTTTCAAGCTCTTCCAACAGCGCTTTGTAAGCTTCCTCCGGACCGTATACCAAGGATTCATATTCATTAAGCAGCGTTTTAAAATCCGATAGGATTTCCGTTTCTGTTTCCGTAAGTGTCATTTCACCATCCGGCCGCAGACGTATCCAATTTTCAAGCTGTTGCCTGCTTTCCTCATAACAAGCCGCGGAAAATCGCCGGCCGGTCTTTTGGTAATAAAGCGCTGCAAATTCGGCAAATTCCTCTGTTGAACAAATTTGCTTATAGAATCCCAAAGCAAATTCCTCGTCAAGACGAACCCCAAACGATTGGGCAAGCTTGACATCCTTCTGAAGCTGAGCATCATTATTTAAATCATTTTGTTTTGTCGCGCAGATTACAAGAGAAAACCCGGTTAATACAAAAATGACGATATAGAAAGAAATCGCTTTTAAAATTTTTCCCATTTCATATTGCCAAAGCATTTTTTCACCCATTTGCAAGCCTGACAAATTTGGCTCGAGCTGCAAGATATAAAACGACAGAAGCCGCCGCAAGAGCAAGTGCAGTAATGATTTCGATTCCCGCAGGATGCGCGGAGGTAAAACTGGCGATAAAGCGAAAGATCGGACCATTCAGCTTTCCGAAATTTTCATAACGTAAGTCAAAAAAGATATATTGACTTACGAAATAATATACGGCACAAAGAATAAGATAAACGAACGCGGCAGCTAATTTGCTTTTTAAAAAACAGGCTGCCGAAAACGCAAACAAGTTTGCCGAACTAATTACTAAAATCAGGATTATAGATTCTAAAAGCAAAAACAAGCCATAGCGCAAAGAAATCCAGTACATCGGCTGACAGTAGGCATTATATTCAGAGCTCAGCATGCCCTCTCCGAAAACAGCAATTTTATGAGGAAAGAGATATATCGCTGCGAATGCCAACAAGCCTGTAATAAATAAGCCTGCCGTCAGTACTGCAAAGCAGCCTCTGTCAAGATACCTCTTTCCGATTTTACATGTACAGGGAACCGCATATACGCATTTGCTGCCTGCCCGTCCTATCATAATGCAGAAGCAAAAAAAGCAGACTGACAAAAAGCAAAGAGAAAACAACACATACTGTACTTTAGAGAATACAAAAAACGGCAATATTGTATTTTCTCCAGGAGGAATATCCGTTCCATACTTTTGATTCCAGTAGGAAATTCTCAGGTCCGCCTCAAGCTTCTGCCCTCCGTTTTCGGCGATATAAGAAAGCGGTTTAGATTCATATGCTTCAAGTGTTATAAAAAGTTTAATGCCTTCATCGTCTGCCGCTTCATAACGTGTTACGATATCTCCTTCCGGCCAGGGTATATCATAATAATACGGAAATCCATATAAAGTATAGAATTCATTTCGGAAAATCCCTAACACAGTCTCATTAACCGGCTCTATAGATTCATAATACCATGTACCGCCGTTATGCTTATGATCTTCTGTAAGGGATACGCTGTTTCTGAGTTCCTTCCATAAATTGTAATTTGTAATTCCAAGATCATATAATTCTTTGCGAGAGGCAATGATTTTATCGGCAGAAGCAACCAATTCTTTATATCGAGTAAGCAGATCGGTCGTTTTTGAGTATCCGCCGGTAATCAAATCGCAGGCAATCACGTATTCCGTTTTTATTTCATCAGCCGTTAAACAATAACTGCTGTCATAATCATCATGCAGCTCATATAATATATATCCGGCAAAAAAAGAAAGCAATAAAGCCGGAATCAGAATTCCCGGGCCAAAGCAGCGTTTCAGTTCCGCCCTTACTATGTACAAATAAGCTCACCTCCCAATTAACAGGCATCACTTATAATAAAATATTTTAATGATGCATTATATAATCACAGCGAATCAGCGAAATCGCGCTTTTCATAACCTTTCTCTTTGTTTCCCTGTTATACTCTTTAATACTATGTATATAATTATAAATTATAAATTCAAACCGCAAGTTGTCAACTGTTAATTTCATTTTTTGTTCATCTTTAATGCAAATGTGATTAAATAATAAAACAAGGAGCATCAAATCTATGATTGCTCCTTGTCATTATAAATCGCCGCACGCCACTCTGCTTCAATACCCGTGCGTAATCCGAAAAAATTTTATTCAAACCAAAACGAATCCACGCCGATGTTCTGACCATCGAACAGCAACCAGAACGGCCGGACTCCCGTCAGCGAAATTTGAAGTTCCGTCCGATAGACGGTAAACGCGTCCGCATCTATTTTACAGCTTCCCAAAATACCGTCGCCGCCGGAAAAAGCAGAAATGACGCCTTTCCCGCGCGCACGAATCAGCAAGCTGCGCGCGCCGTCCGAAAAATCAAGATACCGGTACTCCGCCCAGTCCTGCGTCCAGTTCCCTCCGCCGCAATGTGTCAGAATTTCGTTATTCGGGTTCTCCGGAGTGCCTTCCGGCGCAATATATCCGTTTCCCTTAAGCCGGCAGGCTACTGAAGCATCAATTTCGCGGAACGCGCAGATCGGGCCCGACGGGCCCTGAGACGTCATTTCCACCTCGGGAATAGAACCGTCCTCCAGAAAAGTGATCGGCTCGGCACAAACACGCCTGCAGGTAAAACCGTTCTGAGAAGAACGATGATAGAAAACGTACCATTGCCCCTGATATTCTTCAATAGAGCCGTGGTTATTCCAGGTGCAGGGATCGCAATATATATTATCGATAATAACTCCGCCCTTACGATAAGGGCCCAGCGGCCGGTCGGACACGGCGTATGACATGCAGGTCGCTTTCCCGCGGGAAATATCCGTATATACGATGTAGTATTTTCCCGCGCGTTTGCGCAGGGACGCGCCCTCATGGAAGCCGTGCTCCTGTTCCGTAAGGAGTCCCGTGACAATACTGTCTTCTTCAATGCTGCACATATCCTCCCGGAGCCGCGCGCCTTTTAAAGAAAACTGTCCCCATAAATAATACGCCTGCCCGTCGTCATCGACAAAAACCGCAGGATCGATGCTGTCTCCGTCGGCGCCGGCAATCGGCTTCGCCTCGGAAAACGGGCCGTACGGCCGGTCGGATACGGCAACGCCCTCAAACGCGTCCTGCCCGCAGGCATACAGATAATATTTGCCGTTCCGGGCCGCTGCATCAGGCGCATAAAGCGGAACGCCGGGCCGCCACGGGATTCCGGGCTCATCCTGTGTATTGCGGAACGAAACCCCGTGATCCGTCCAGCGCGACAGCTGCGGATCATCCGTAGAAAAAACGCGGTATTCATTTCCGCAATATTCCTTTTTTCCGGAAATATCGCACGAACCGTATAAATACAGGCGTCCGTCCGGCATTACATGCGCCTCGGCATCCGGGATAAAAAATTTTCTAGGCAAAAGTGGATTCATAGCTGCATCGTCTCCTTTCTATTCGGCAGCTCTTTCTGTACCGAAACCGTAAGTTTACACGGATATTCTGTTCCTTCAATTCCTAATGAACAAAAGCTCTCGTTCGATAGAGCGGCACGCACCCTTCAGAAAAAACGCGGAAGCCGCTGCCCTGTTCGACGCTTTGCGGATATACGATGGGATTGGACCAGACCGTCTTTCTCAGCTCTTCTTCCTGTATTTTCTTATTATATCGGCATCATTATATCCGAAATATTAAGAAAAGCAAGCATGCAGATTTATTCCGTTTCCTCGTCTTCCGGCGCCGGCCTCCATGCCTGGCCGAAATTCACGTCTTTAAACAGCGAGGTAAGTCCGGTAATCTGTTTCAGGCGAAGAATTTCGTCCTTATCCATCCCCAGATGCTTTGAAATCCACTCGTCAGACCGGCCCAGCTCATGAAGCTCTTTAATGATGTTGCTCATCAAATCGACGTCGTGGCTTCCGCGCGCCCTGTTATGGCGGATCGTGCTTGCCATTCTCTGATCCAGAGGCTTGTCGATTACAGAAACCGGCAGCAGGCCCTGTTCCCTTTCGTAGATGTCCGGGTTTTCCAGCATGATTCGATAGCGGTGAAATCCGTCAACAATCAGATAAATATCCTTTTGCTTTACGTAATAGCAGACGATGGGCATTGTATATCCGTCTGCTTTGATGCTTTCATAAAGAAGCTTCATCTCAGGCGGCGCTACTGCGTTGGGGTTATAGGTATTCGGCTGGATTTTTTCGATCGGTACTGCAATAATATTGTAAGCGGGACTTTTATATTCCATTATTTAATTCCTCGAGACTTTTGTATTTGCGCCGAATCACATCGATGCGCCTCTGCTGCTGCCTGGTAATGCCGAAGCCCATAAACCGGCAGGTATGGTCGTTCTTTAGAATACAATAACACATTCTTTTCCAGCTGGGAATATCTTTCGTGCCTTTAATATCGTCGGTATGATCCGGCAGCGGTCCGACAAAGATAACGCGCGATTTTCTTCCCAGTGTATAATTGGAAAATCCATTTCTTTGGATATGGTAGCCGCGTTCGTTCAGCTCTTCTATAACGTCTTCATCCAGTCCGCCGCCCGTTTCATGCCAGAACTGAATAGATTTGTTGAATTTTTTGATGTAGTTGCTCCGAAGTCTGGCGGGGAGCGTGTCTAATAGAAAAAGCGTATAGGATTTCCACGTATGTCCCTCGGGAAGGGAAATATTCCGGTACGCCATCGCTTTTGTTTTTCCATAAGTACAGCCAAAATTGACTCCGCGGACGCGCCCTACGAGCCGAACCCATATTTCCGGATCAATCACGCGGTATAGATTCAGCGAATCTTTGGAGTAATCGTTGAATGGGGACGCGACGCGCATCTGCGACGGCTTGAGTCCCGCCTTATAATACAGATCGTATAAGCCATTATAATCATAACCGAAAAGGTAATTGGCGTGCCATACGTCGCTCAGGAGCCAGTCATATAAAGGCGACGCGCACCAAACGTCTTTATATTGCTTACTAATCCAGCATTCGTTTTGATATCTGTATTTTTTATTTAAAAAGCCGCTGTATCTTCGCAGCGATTCCTCCGCGCGCATTCCAAGAAGGCATACCGTTTTCCCGTCGCCGTGCGTCATTCGATACCAGCGCCCGAATTGTTTGGCAAGGTCTTCCTGGTGCATACGGTACCGGTATGTGGTAATAGGATTATTTTCAAGATTAATAACATACTCTTTCTTGGGCATTTCGCGGACCCAGCTCTCCTGTTTGGTATCATCCCAGGGATACCAGTACATTTCATAGCTGCTGAGCGCCGTTCTGGTCGCCATCGGGAGGCATACCCAATACAGCTCCGCCTGCCCCTTCAGGCGTTCAAAAGTCCGCTCAATGTATTCCGATGTTACCGTATACTGCGCTTCGAAATCCTGATGAAAGACGCCGAGCGTTTTCTCGGGATAATACCGGTTTCTGTAATCCATTACCAGGTTCAGGAGCAGTCCGCTGTCTTTTCCGCCGGAAAAGGAGACGTAAATGTTATCAAATTCTTCAAATATCAATTTCAAGCGATCTTGCAACGCTTCATATACATTTTGCTGCAAATATTTCTTTCTCATAATAATATAAAAACCTTTCTTTATATATGCTGAGCAGAAACAAATGGTATGATTCGATTTGCACAGATATCTTTTATATTATAAGAAAAAATTTTTTACTTGACAAGTTTGTTAAAGAATAAACGAAATAAACCTTGTAATGCATATAATATTTATTACATAACCGCTTTGATTGCATTGCACAAATAAAAGACAGACTGTATAATAGTTGATATTATGATATCGTGAAAAGAGGTTGATATATGAGAAAGTTTGGTTTAATTGCAGGGATATCCGCAGCAGTATTAATCGTTCTATTTATGGTATTGTACTTTATGGGCATATTCAAGGATAAAATTAAAAGTAAAGATCTGTATCTGTATACGATTGTTTATTCTCAGGAAGCCAGTCAGCCTGTCATATCGGCGGCAAAAGAATTGTCTGAGACTATAAATAAAGTGTACGGGACAGAGCTGCCTGTTTTCAGTGAGGCGGAGGCACATAAGGGAAAATATGAAATTCTGATTGGCAAAACCCAGCGCAATGAGAGCGTTTCGTATGTAGACAAGCTCCGGAGCGCAGGCTACGGATATGGTATCGAGGGAAAAAAGATTGTGATAACCGGGAGAAATTCGGAGACCACCATTCTGGCGTTGCAGGACTTTATCGAAAATGTTCTAAACAGAAATAACGGCGATAATGCAAATGCCTCGATTTTTTACTCTGAGGATGACAACAAAACAGTTCAAGGGGAATATTTGCTTTCAGAGCTTTCTGTCGGCAAGACATCAATTGATAAATTCCGGATCGTTTATCCGGGTGAAATAGTAAATGGAGAGGATATTTTGGCGGACAGCCTCGCATCGCAGGTTTCTGAAATTACAGGCTATGTGCTTGAAGCAGTATGCGAGTATGATATTGACGACTCCGCTGAAAACGAGATTTATGTAGGAGACGTGGAAAAGAACGCTGAAATGCAATTGAACGAAAATCAGTATTATATCGGCTTCGATGGAAAAAAGATCCGGCTTTATGGAAACAGCAGCGAGGCGTTATACCGTGCCGTAAATACACTGATCGAGCTTTTTCTTGAAACGGCAGATAAAAAACATCGAATAGAGCTTGAATCCGGAAAAATTTATGATTTTGATTTATCGGAAATGCGGGCAATGTCCTTTAATGTGTATTGCGCAAATTTGACAAACGAGAGAGTCGACAGAGTACTGGATATTGTGGAAAAATATTTGCCGGATACTTTTGGCGTTCAGGAGGCAACACTAAACTGGATGCGGATTTTTCATAATAAGCTCGGTCATATCTATAAATATGTCGGGGTTGGGCGTGATGGTGAAGCTCGTGGTGAATACAGTGCTGTTTGGTATAATGCGCAGAAATTTGATCTCATCGACAGTGGAACAAAATGGCTCTCTGATACGCCGGAGGTTGTATCAAAAGTAGAAGAATCGTCTTTAAACCGTATTTTTACATATGCGTTACTTTCGCGCAAATCGGACGGACAAAGGGTTTTCGTAATAAACACACACCTTGAGCATAAAAGCAAGGAGGCCAGAAACAAGCAGATTGCTGTCCTTATGGACTTCGTTGATAATTATAGGGATTATCCGATTGTGTTGACGGGAGACTTTAATTCAAAGCCTGATTCTGCCGTATACAAAGTTGTCCTCGGAAGGGAATTTTTAGATTCGGCCAAAGCAGCCAATGTAAAATATGAGGCGGCCACGTTTACGAATTACGGGGCTTCCGAATCGATTATCGATTATGTATTTGTAAGTAAGAACGGCTTTGAGGTTGAGGAATACAGAGTATGCAATGAGAAAATCAACTCAAATTTTCCTTCGGATCATCATCCTGTGCTTGTGAAATACAGGCTCAAATGATTTTTTGCAATTTTTTCAATTAACAGTTGCAAATTGCGGTCCCCAACGGCCGCTGGTGCGGTGGCCAGCGGCCACTGTGCGG
>ERZ1673695.521-NODE-521-length-58714-cov-6.461174_pt1 | contig 58714 bp, 61 predicted proteins | sample MGYA00580225_ERZ1673695 | MGnify/ENA primary metagenome ERZ1673695 (study PRJEB41218, sample SAMN15661739) | gut metagenome | host: Homo sapiens | place: Canada: London | collected 2015-08-20/2019-03-30 | study: EMG produced TPA metagenomics assembly of... | reverse complement strand
TATTGCGGTCTTTTTGTCATGCCAATTTTAGCATGAAAATTTTTTTGAATTTTTTTCGTTTTACCTATTGACTTTTATTTGCAGGTCTGTTAAATTAATGCTTCATTATACATAGGACAGAAAAATGAAGTTTAATAAAAAATCCCCCACAAAATATGAAAAAGCATACTTTGTGGAGGATATTATCAGATCATCTGATTCACTTTTTTCTGCACTTCATTGTAGTCATAACCTGCATCAGTAAGACGTTTCTTACGTTCCGCACCGTTGCCCCACTTTCCCTGAATGACTTCACGGGCAACTTCATCAACAGACTTCTTTGCTGGATACACCTGCTTGCCATTGCTGTCAAAAACAGCATATCCATTCTTGCAGGCTTTCTTTGCATTTTCAAGAGAAGAAAAAGCACCAATCTGAGATTTAACATCAGTCCATGACTTTCGTACTCGATAAAGCTGCTTTGTTGCAGGTACAGGGGTTGTCGAGATAGAACCTGAATTGAGATAAGACTGCACCTTAGCTTTAAAAGCTACCCAATGAGGCAGAATGTATGCAGGACACATCTTGTAAGGATTTCTTTCAGTATTAAGGTAGTCCACGCTGCCGGACTTTCCGTCACGGACATTCAGCCAATGCGTATGTGTGTAAAGGTGATTGATATCAAGACCATACTTCTTGAGAAGTGCTGCGGCAAGTCTTGCACAGTTGTCCTCGGATTTCTTATCTCTGTCGTTATACGCAGATGACATAATGCACTCGATCGCAATTGTTCTACGATTGCCATTACCACTGCCATCAGCGGCGTGCCAGCCGCTCAGACTGTGGGGTAGATTCTGCCATGCACAGGTATTGTCAACATAATAATGAACTCTGACATCGTTCATATTTCCGTTGACCGTTGCACGGGTATACTGCTCCGCAGGTGTTGTTCCGCTTGCAACAGAAATCCAGTCGGTATTGTGAACTGTTACACCGATAACTTTGCCTTCCATTGAAACAGAGGGCATATCAATATGATTAGGGTTATGCTTGGTGAGTAAGTACTCGTTGATTTTTACTCCGCTCAGAGTAGTTGTTGTGTCAGGTCTTAAAATAGCCATTTATTCGTCCTCCTTGTTGTTCTCATCATCTGTTCTGCCCACCTTATTTTGCAGAACATCAATTGCTTTTTTGAATGCAGGCGGGAAAGGGATTCCCATAAGTGTCGTATTCTCGATAATGGAGAGCAGTTCGTTCAGGCAAAAACTGATACAAACTGCATCTCTGATATAATTTGTACCGATAAGAATATCGATTCTCACGCCGACCACTACCATAAGAAGAATACAAAACTTCTTTGCAAGACCGACCCAGCCTGCTGTACTGTTGAGTGTGCCGCTTTCGCTGTGTTTGGATTTACCCATTGCCGCAGTTACAATGCCTGTTACAAAATCAATGCTCATGAATACTACAAGTGTTACAAGAGCAGAATCCCAGCCGCCAAGCAGCGTTGCGATAAATCCGCCGATTACGCCTGCGATAAGACAAATGGTATCTTTCATAAAATCACCCTTTCATAAATTTGATAGATTTGACCATCGGATGTGAATTGTCCGATGTGCCTTTGAATGCAAGATAATATTCTCCATCCGATACGTTTTCAAGTGACTGCATCACAGAAATAAAAGTATCGGAGTAGAGCCATTTAAATGATAATTTCAAAGCATTTTCCGCTTTGATTTCCTCGTAAATATACTGAGCAAGTTCAGAACCCGTTTTTTCTGTCTTTTTTACAAGATAAAATTCAGCGTCCTGTGATGCACCGACCAGATAATCCAGAAGCAAATGCATAGAACCTGTTATTGAGATTGGTGTCAAAAACATCACAAACACAGTTCCTGCCCAGTTGAAATCGTTCTGATTGAAATACAGAGCATAGTTATTTTCTGCACAGCAGAAATGCGGATAACTCTCTGCAAATCCTGCAAGAGAACGATAACCGTCATTGTAATAAGTGTAAACGCTGTCGCCATATTTCTGCAAGGCATCAGAACTGCTTTCAAATACAGAGATATAGCTGATACCGGATATTTGCCTGATTTGCTCCTGTAATTCTGCAATATCAGCTTTTGTTGCATAATTTGACATATCGGGAGTGATTCCGTCTTTGCCGTCAGCACCTTTGAGACTTTGAAGCCATTCTGTTTCTGTTCCTGAAAATCCATGTTCTACGGCAATAATATATGCTGATTTTCCATCGATTCCGTCAATTCCGTCACGCCCCGAAAGTCCGTCTGCACCATTTTTGCCATCCTTACCAGGTAAACCATCAACGCCATTTCTACCGTCACATCCATCTTTACCGTTTACTCCATCCTTACCATCAACACCTTTCAGGCTTTCAAGCCATTCAGTCTCTGTGCCAACAAAGCCATATTCTACAGCAATTTCATAGGCTGACTTGCCGTCTTTGACTTTTTCAGAAATCTTATGCAAAAGCTGCTGATACAAATCAGGAGTAGGCGGAACATTACTGTTTTCGCCCTCAAATCCCGATTGTCTGATGTGCAAGGTTTTTACAATCGTTGTTGCTCTGACTGTTTCAGTTGCTTCTGCATCATAACCAAACAATGACATTTTCACAGTCCCTGCGGTTAGTTCGGCTGGCAGAAAACAGCTTGTATTTTCTGTTCCGAGAACCCTGTTATAGGTTATTTCGTCCTGTGTGAACTGCACCACCTTATGCATCGGTTTCCAGTTATTATCGAACACAAAATGTATCTTTACAAAAGCAATCTGGTCTGCTGCAATGACTTCATGTTCCAAGGTTTCAATGTTCTGTCCTTTCACAAGAAATTTTATCATGACTTCACTTCCTTCCACGTTTTTGTACCTGCAACATATTCCATATATCCATCAAGGCACTGGATCTTCGTCAGCGGTGTTTCAGTGGTACTGTTGGAATGCCCATCCCAGTTATTGTTCTTTTTCACAGCGTTCCAATCCGCCAGACTGCCTTCATAGGTGATCTGTGTAAGATTTTCACAGTAGTTGAAACAACCGCCGACAATCTCCCTGACGCTTTTCGTCAGTGTGAGATTTTTCAGCCTGATACAGCGTGCAAACATTCTGTCGCTGATAATTTTACCACTGTATCGCACTGTTTCAAGGTTCTGACATTCGGTGAATACCATCGCCCCGACAGTTACCACAGAGGACGGAACGGTTACAGACTTTATCGCTGTTCCTGCAAATGCATTCACACCCAGTTCCGCAACACGTTCCGGAATCCGGAGTTCTGTCAAGCCGTTTAGGCTCTGATGACAAATGTAACCGTCAATATGCGGCAGAAATGCAGCCTTTTTGATTGCTGTAAGCGTTGTCGGAAGTGATACTGTTTTCAGATTGTCGCAATACTGAAAAAGTCGTTCTCCAATGCCTGTCACACCCTCTGAAACAATGACTGTCTTGATATTGTTATTATCCAAAAATGGGGAAGGATTACTGTCAGAATTGTAGTCATAGGTTGCCCCTGTGCCTTTGAGGAGCAGTCTGCCGTCTGAATAAAGCACAAAATCCACGTTCTGACCGCACTTGCCAATAGAAACCACATCGCCCGTCATCTCATCAATTTTCAGCGTTAACTCGTTTATTTTTGTTGTCAGCTGACCGACTGTGATGTTGTAATCTTTTATCTGCGTCTGAATTTCAGAAAGCTGTGAAAGCATATCTGTGACCTTGCATTTGCCAAGAATACAGCGGACATATCCGCAGAAATTATTGTTCTCCCTGTAGTCTGTAATGCTGAGTTCTGATGTGCCTGTATCAAGTTTGATGATACACAGTGTCAGATATTTCTTGTAATCTGTGTTCTGAAATCTCGGTATTGTGGGATTGGTGGCAGGTGTTCCGGCGAGAATTTCAAAGCTGACATTGCGGACGTTTTCAGAAGTGTTGCAACAGATACCAACCGCCATATATCTTGGCAGAGATTCGTCCACATAGTGGGATAAATCATAGGTGTATGCCGTATCCGAAATGAAATAATGTCCCTGAATCCAAGCCTTTCCGCTGCCGATCGTCAGTTTCAACTTGTTTGCAGACAGTTTGAAACACTGTCCGAAGTTGTCCTGAATTCCATCACAGATAATACTGCCGAGATAGTCGTTAAAGTTCTCCGCAGTATAGGTTCTGTCAAGATTTTTAGAATTGAAAAATCCGAATGAAAATGCCATGTTAAGCCTCCTTAAATGTTGGTGTTAAATTTCTGCCGTTGCGATCGAAACTCTCAATCATTCCGACAAGCTGTATTTTATTTTGTCTGATGCCGAATCTCTGATGCTCTACAGTGACGAAATCGCCAACAAAATAGTCCACACCGTATTGAAACTGCGTGGACTGCACTGCAATCTGAGACTCGGATTTTGTTTTTGTGGGAATAATATTCTGATTGCCTTTTTCTTTCAGAAGTTCGATGTATTCAGCATCAGGAATCGGCTTTGTTTCGCCGTTTTTCTGCTCTTCGTCTGAAATGTCTTTTGCATCAACATACACCTCATATCTGTCAAGCAAGGCAGGTTCAGAATCCTCAAAATAAGTTGTCCGCTTACGCTGTTCGCCCTCACCTTTTCCAAGAACATAGGCAAAATTCCTCTTGACAGAAGTGTCTGTAAAGTAGGTGAAAGACAGCAGATTGTTGTAGCTGTCAGAGAACACAATATGCGGATTTTCCTCCTGCATCATACTTCTGTCAGCACCTTGCAACAGGTCAAAAATCATTTCGTACTGTTCCTCTGCAATCTTACTTAGACGAATGTTTGCTGTTCCGCCGATCTTCTCACAAATGGTGTATATCCATTCCATCAGATTTTCATAGCTGACCTGTAATTTTGTGGTCTGCGACCAGCAAGCACCTTGAATTTCTCCCAGCTTCAAGCCCGGAATCAGCCTGTTTCCGCTTGCTAAAGCGTTGCTTCCTACAGCTTTCTGAATGATTATTCCGTATGTTGTCATTGTTGTAAAATTTAGTGTTGGATAGATAATTCTTCTTTCAAGCAGGCACATTAAAAATCTGCCCTTGACAATGAGATAGTCGCCGTCCTCTGCATCGGTTTCCAGTTCCACGGATTCAATCAGTCCGAAATGCTCCTTATCGTCATCACGCCCGACAATTCTGCCTGTCTGAAAAATCTCGATATTTCGGGGACTTGCGGCAATATACACCTCAAATTCTCCACATTTGTAGTATTCAATATCCCACAAAAGCGAAGAAAAACTGTCGCAGACAGCCTCAAGTGATATGGAGATATTTTCGCCAACAGGAATCATATTGTAAATTTCAATCTGCATTTCTCACACTCCTAAGTACGCATTTCGGTGTATCAGGCGAACTTTGATGTTGTTCAGCCCATCTGATGCACGGACGTAGAATTTATTTTCGCCTGCTTTCAGATTCAGCCATGTTGAACCGGATACAAGCCGGTTGATGATGTTTGTCACAACGCCCTCACGCTCCAGAAGAACGGTTTTATTGCCTGTTTTGGTAGTTATGGTAATCACATCGCCTTTTTGAATATCGCCTGAAATCTGCATATATTCGTCCGTCAGAGCGTTGTAAATGGTCGGATTTTTCGCAGGTCCGCCGCTGATTTCAAGAGTAAAACCAACCTCATCACCGCTGTTGTTGATAGTCATCATATCCTGCGTGTTATAGACACCGATGGGAAAAGGGTCATCATTGTCAGGGCAGACAAAATGAAATGCACCTCTGACACGAGAATATTCCGCTGTCTGCGTTTCGGTGGAATACCAGTAAATATCGGGGCAGAGAATGGAGATCTGCCCATTAGTCAGCTTTTCAAAGTTCTCCATTTCACAGGTTTCCACGATACCCTCGGCGTAAACGGAGATATTTTTTGTGGAGTAGTATATCTTGATGTAACGGGACGGCTTGACCACACGATATAGTTCATGTCTGCGAAGTTCCACATCAAATCCACGCATTTCAAAGAGAATGACCACGTTTCGCTTTTCAATGAAGGCGTTGTTCAGATATGAGCCATTCATTCCTGCATAATTTGATGTGCTGACTGTTCCTGTCGGAGGATCAAGCCCTTTGATTTTGGAGAACATATATCGGCTTGCTGTTTTGGATAGATCAATTTTCTGACCTGTTTCGTTTTCAAGAATTAAAGTGTAGAACAAAGTTTCACCTGCTTTTCATTGACAAAAAGATAATAATATGATATAATACTTCAAAATTGAACTATTCAAAAAAGAATTTAAGGAGGAAATATGAACTTCAGTATTGAAATTCCCAGAAAAATTTCACTTGCATACAGTAAAGTGTGTAAGCCCCTTTGTAAAGAACTGGGTTTGTCGCAAACTGCATTTGATATTCTGATGTTTCTTGGAAATAATCCGAAATACAAAAATGCAAGAGATATTGTAGAGATACGCCATATCAAAGCAAATCTGGTATCGGTAAATGTTGAACGTCTGGTTCAGGAAGGCTATTTGACAAGACAGGCTGTAGAAGGTGACAGGCGTAAAACAGAATTACAGTGTACGAAGAAAGCCAAACCAATCATAGAACGAGGTCAGCAATTGCAAAAAATGTTTTTTGAAAAGCTGTTTGTCCATATTGATGATAATATGAGGAAAGCTTTTGAAGAAGTTATGCAGGTTATCAGTAAAAACTCAGATGAAATTTTGGAGGAAAAAGAATAATGGAAACAATAATGACTATTCTGGTTACATTTTTTGCAGGTATGGGTGCAGGACTTGGAACAGGATTTGCAGGAATGAGTGCTGCCGCCGTTATCAGTCCGATGTTGATTACTTTTTTAGGCATTGACCCTTATATGGCAGTCGGCATTGCACTTTCTTCTGATGTGTTGGCAAGTGCAGTTTCCGCTTATACTTATCATAAAAATAAGAATCTGGACATTAAAAACGGATTAATTATGATGGCAAGTGTGCTTGTTTTTACAGTTGTCGGAAGCTATGTGGCAAGTCTTCTGCCATCCGCAACAATGGGCGGTTTCTCGGTATTTATGACGTTTCTGCTTGGAATAAAATTTATTGTTCGTCCTGTTATGAACACTAAAGAATCTATGGCGGAAACATCAGCGAAAAAACGTGCTATACAGTCCATTATCTGTGGAATTATTATTGGCTTTATTTGCGGATTTGTTGGTGCAGGTGGCGGAATGATGATGCTTCTGATTCTGACCAGCGTTATGGGATATGAATTAAAAACTGCTGTAGGCACAAGTGTATTTATTATGACTTTTACCGCATTGACGGGTGCTATATCGCATTTTAAAATTGGTGGAACACCGAATATTCTGACATGGGTATTGTGCATTGTGTTTACGCTGATATGGGCAAGAATTGCGGCAGTATTTGCAAATAAGGCAAAGCCAAAAACATTAAATCGTGCTACAGGTATTATTCTTGTGGTGCTTGGTGTTGTTATTATGGGATTTCAATTTCTGCACTAACTTTTAAATATCCACCGCATTCCGCGTCTGCCTGTAAATCTCCAGCCGTGACAGTGACTTCGGACTATTGTTGGTCTGATTCACTGTGCGGCTGTTGTCATTATTATAGTAATTATTGACAACAGAACTTTCAGAACTGCCGTTCATAATCGCACCTGTCATACCGTCAAGGTTGTAGTTGAGATCAGAATTGAGCGTTACTCTTATTGTATCCGCAACACCTGAAACTGCCTTTGCTACGACCTTTTTGCTTTTGTTGATGCCGTCTGCCAAGCCGTTCATGAAGTCCGGCATCCAGCTTTCAAAGTCTGTCAGCGGACCTACATCAGGAACAGAAAAGTGCAGATAACTGCGAATCGTATCGGCAATATTTGATACACTGTCGGCAAGACTACCAATCATACTTCTCAAGCCGTCAATGATGTTAGAAACAATATCCAGTCCCCAGTTCCAGGCATCAGATGCAAGACCTTTGACGTAATTTACAGCATTATCAAAACCACCCTTAATCGTGGAGTAAATGCCGCTGATGACACTTGCAACAGAGGATTTCACATTATTCCAGATGCTTGTCACGGTCGAATGAATCGTATTCATCACCGATGAAATTGTGGAAGAAATACTGCTCCAGACGGAAGATACCGTATTTCGGATAGCATTTACCACATTGGAAACAGCACCGCTGATTGCATTCCATACATTTGAAATGACAGAACTTATCGTGTTCATTACACTTGAAATGAAACCTGAAATTGCGTTCCAGACCGATGTAACAATACTTGAAGTAGTGCTTAATGTCGTTGAAATTGCGGTATAAATAGCATTCCATATCATTTCAAAGAACATTTTAATGCCTTCAAGCAAAGGCGTGAGAAATGCAACAATCGCATTCCATATGGTTTGTATCTTTTTCGAGATCCAATCCATCACATTGCTGATAATGATGTGGATTGCTTGAAAAATGGTTTCAAACAGATATTTAAACGCCTCTAAAAGAGGAGAAATAAAGCTGTAAATGGCATTCCAGATGCTTGAAATCGTATCATAAATAGCGGTGCAGACAGTTGAAATAACCGTCCATATTGCATTGAAAATGTTGTCAAAAAAGTCGTGAATGCTGGTCAGGATTCCTGCGAAGAAATCATATACAGAAGTGAAAATTGTGACTGCTGTGGTATAGATCGCAGTCACTATTGTGGTAAAGAACGCAGATATTGCATTCCAGATATTTGTGAAAAAGTCAGCAACAGCCTGAAAAGCGGAACAGATGCTGTCCCAGATTCCAACAGAGAAGTCCTTAATTGATGTCCACACTTCATTCCAAGAAGTGCCGAACCAACCGAGAAATACATCTGCCACACCTCTCAGCGTGTTCAGAATATTGCTGAACTGGTTGACTACAAAGTCCCAGATGCCTGTAAAAATGCCTTTGATACCGTTCCAGCACTGTTCCCAGTTTCCCGAAAATAAGCCGATAAATACATCAAGCACGCTCAGAATAGTATCCGTCATAAAGGTGAAAATATCCGAAATATGCTGAAATACGCCCTCAAATACAGGAGCAAGCACACTGCATAATCCATTCCACATCGCTTTCAGCAGTTCACCAAAACTCTCAAAATCAAATCCGAGAGCGTTGATTCGGTCAACAATGCCTGATGTCAGACGTTCAAAGGTAGACTTTATCTGTTCCCAGATGGAAAGAATACTGTTTTTGAAGTCCTCATTGGTATTCCATAGATTTACAAATGCTGCAATAAGTACAGCAATAATCGCAACGACAGCCACTACAGGAGCAGAAATACCGCCGATTGCCGCACCAAGCGTTGAAAATGCAGTCTTAGCACCTGCAATCATTGTCGGAATTTTTGAAATGAATGTCATCATACTTCCGATAGAAGAAATTGTTTTGCCCACCACAATCAAAAGCGGACCTAAAGCCGCAGCCATCAATCCAATTTTGAGAATGGTTTGTTTGGTTGCAGGGTCAAGGGCATTTAGCTTGTCCACAAATCCCTGTATTTTGGTGATGATGTCACGAATAACAGGCATCAGAATTTCTCCAAAAGAGATAGCCAGTTCTTCAAGCTGTGACTTCAGAATGGTAAGCTGTCCTGCAAGATTGTCCTGCATGGTTTCCGCCATTTGTAAAGATGTTCCGTCACAGTTTGCAATTGCACCTGACAATTTATCGATATCCGCAGGAGCAGCATTCATCAGAGCAAGAAATCCTGACATTGCGTTTTTACCTACAAGCGACTGTGCAGCACTTGCTTTTTCGGATTCGGACATCTGGTCGAACGCCACTCTGCAATCCGCTAAAATATCAGAAAGACTACGCATAGAGCCGTCTGAATTGGTAGTTGCGATTTCCATTTTTCCAAAGGATTCAGAGCAGAATTTGACTTCTCCCGAAAGTGCGGTCATAATGGAACGCATAGAAGTACCGGATTGTGTAGACTTGATACCTGCGTTTGCCATAAGACCAAGTGCCTCAGCTGTATCTTCACATGAAAATCCCAATGCACCTGCGATAGGAGCACAGTATTTGAACGATTCACCAAGCATAGATACATTTGTATTTGCGTTAGAACTTGCAGCCGCAAGCACATCAGCAAAATGACCGCTATCCTGTGCTGTCAGTCCAAATGCAGTGAGTGCATCTGTGACAATATCCGATGTTGTGGCAAGATCTTCGCCTGATGCAGCAGCAAGGTTCATAATGCCGTCAATACCTGACAGCATATCATTTGTTTTCCAACCTGCCATCGCCATATAGTTCATCGCTTCAGCAGCTTCACTTGCTGAAAATTTTGTTTTACTGCCCATTTCACGGGCTTTATCACGCAAAGCCTGTAAATCATCACCCGTTGCACCGGATACAGCAGCAACCTTTGACATTGCAGAATCAAAGTCGGAAGCGGTTTTCACAGCAGCAGTTCCGATGGCAGTTATACCTGCGGTAACAGGCAGAAGTTTTTCACCTGCATCTGAAATTTTATTGCCTGCATTTTGGAGAACTTGTCCTGCCTCACCGATTTTAGCAAGTTCAGAATTTGCATTTTTTGCTTCCATTTCAAGTCTTTTCAGTTCGTTTTCCGTCTCGACAATTTCACGCTGTAAGGCATCATACTGCTGTTGTGTGATGTCGCCATTTGCAAGAGCAGTATTTGCCTGTTCTGCGGCAGTTTTCAGCGTTGCAAGTTTATCCTTTGTAGCGGAAATGCTGTCAGCGAGAAGTTTCTGTTTCTGTGAAAGCAGTTCTATGTTCTTTGGGTCAAGTTTCAGGAGTTTCTCTACGTCTTTCAGCTGTGACTGGGTGTTTTTAATGTTCTTATTGACACTTTCCAGAGCCTTGGACAGCTTGGTTGTATCACCGCCGATTTCAACGGTGATGCCTTTGATTCTGTTTGCCACTGTGGTTTCACCTCCTCCTTGAGGGCATGAAAAAAGCATCGCCATTTTTGACGATGCTTTTTGTGAGCTGCCATTTTACAATTTTGTAAACGTGTTAGTGTTTAAACTATCTTTGTGCGGATTCACTTTTATACCAAGTGCTGTCTGATTTTCATATAATTTTACTCCCAAATTAGCAGGTGGAGACTGAATCAAGTCTCTTAAGGCAAAAATCTGACCAGATTTCATATTAGCTATACTATTTTTGATTTTTTTCCACATATTTGCATAAGTACGTTCTTCTAACGATACATCACGACAATAAGATGGAACATCTGGATAGCCATTTGAAATTGCTAACCGCTGTAATTTAGCCCATTCGGTTGCATTTACTGAAAATTGAACTCTCATATGTAATCACTCCCGATTTAATAAATTAAGGCATTTGTTCAGATACCTTGAAAATATTATACCATATCTCCGGGGGGTGTTCAAGACCCTTTTTAAAATTTGTATAATATAGACAAAAATTGCAACTAAAAGTTATCAAAATCCGCCTGTCCAGCGGCCTCGTGCCAGCCGTCATATTCGTCATTTTCCTTTTCCGTGAACATATCATTCACGACTCCGATCGTGAGCAGATCAAGCTCCGAGAGGGACAGCCCAATCTGCACACATCGGAGAAGGAAGAGTGGCGTTGTCATCGGGCGGTCAGTCTGGCGATGTTTTTTTTAGACTCTACTTGCGTTGCGGTGTTCAGTCCCCACAATTCGATCAGCTGAGGCAGAATCTCATAGATGCTGAATGTGTTGAACTGTTCAAGAAAGTCGTCAGGATTATCAGGAACATTCTCCGGATCAGCGTGTTTTGCCATGATGTAGGCGATATTTTCAAACACTTCAAGGCTTTCAATACCGATCTCACTTTTGTTTTCATCGCCCTCAGTGACCTCAGTTTTCAGAGCTGAAAAGTCCTTGTAAATATCACGTTTGAATTTCAGACGATACAAACGTGGAACTGCCGCACTTGCCTTGAAAGGAACTTCAATACCATCAATTGTAATATTCTTTTTAATAGCCATTCTGTACCTCCTTAAGATGTTTTAGCGGAAGATTTCACGACCGTATCAGGGTTATACGGCATCTTGAACCAGTTGTTGTAAACCGCTTCTGAGGTGCTTTCCGTTGTCTTGGACTTTACAAGACCTGTCGGCAAAGGGGTAGCCTTCAGCGACAGCTTTTCCGTCTTGACTTCCGTGCTTTCTTCTGTTGTTGCAGATTCTGTTGCAGGTCGAGAAGCAGAACAGCAATACATCACATGACGGATATGGTGCTTATCGCCTAAGAACTCAAACATCAATGCAAACTGTGCAAGTTCTGTATCATTCTTTTCCACCAGAACGCCGTTGTTATCAAGGATTTCTCCTAAGATTTCAGTTGCAAATTCGGTTGTGATAAGGGCAATTTCAAGGTCACCTGTATATCCTGCATTGTTGTTGATGACATAATAAACGCCGTTGTCCGCATAAAAATTTTCTGCCTCACCGTTTGCGTCAATAGATAGTGATACAGCACCTGGGAGATGCTTTGACGGACCATATGCAGGAACGGTCTTGTTGCCGTCAGGATCTTCACCCCATTCATTGATTTTTGCCCAGTAGACATTCTGCAAACCGAATTTAACCTTGTTTTTCTTGTTCGCCATTGGTTATACCTCCGTTTCATACAGTACTTCATAGAGTTTTTCGGACTCTATCCATACTTCCGATTTTGTGTAATAGATTTTATGACGTTTCAGAACCTGTTCAACTTGCTTTTCAAGTTCAGGATTCTTCACATCTGTATAGAGTTCAATATCCAGCATCTTAAAGCTGAAATACATGGAGTTATCCGCCGAAAATGTATTTTCTCCGGGAGATAAAAACAGCAGAAAAGGCGGTTTAGGACTTTCGCCCTCGGCAAAATGATGGTAGGCGAAAGGCAGTCCTATCTCTTCCATCATCTCTGCGATCTGTTCGTAGGTCATTTAAGTGCCTCCTCTATGAGTTCCTCAAATAGCTGTACACCGTTTTCTTCTGCAGGAGATATATGTGCTTTTCCTGCCACACGTCCACCGCCTCGCTTGGCGTGTCCTTTCTCCAATAAATGTGCCAACTGATAGCGATTCTTACTGTGTACAGTCATTTCAAGAGAATGGCTGTTTTCCTTTGTCTTTTTGGCAGTCCAGCTTTTTGAATACGCACCCGTTCGCTTTGGAGCGTTTGCAGATATTTCATCTTTTACAGACTTTGCAGTTTTTCGGACTGTCTTTTTCATTGCCTCATCTGCAAGATCAGCGTAGTCTGTCAGACCTTTCATAATCTCATCAGCCATTGCATCAACTGTAGTCATCGGAAGTACCTGCCTTTCGTATCTCACTCTCAATTTTCATGTAGTTGTTGTGGTCGTATAAAGGAGTAATTCCGGTGACATTGTAGACGCTGTTTCTGAAAAGAATACGGAAATTGGTGCTGTTGATGTTCAGCGAGGCAGGACTTTGACGAACCAGAAACTCCAGCTTCTGTCCTTCTCTGGTTATCCCTGCATCTGTGGTTTCTGTTGCCGTCTTTACCGTAACTTTTGCCCATAGGGAGAATGTTTCTTCCCATTTGGTGATGTGGTTTCCAATTTCATCAATAACAGTCCTGTGTTCCAGAATGGTAATTCTCTGATTCAAAGTTCCAATTTCCATTACATCACACCCTCCCGTTGTGCAAACAGAATTGAACGAAGATTTAAGGTCAGCTTTTTGTAATCAGGATTACTTCTGTTTTCATAAAGATAACCAAGTGCGAACAGCATCGCAGTCCGCACGGTATCTTCGTTTTCTGTAAAATCGTCCTCGTCCATTCTGCCAACGTCCATCACCAGATTTTTTGCTGTAGAAAGCAGATTTTGAATCAGACTATCGTCCTCCTCATAATCCACTCGCAGATAATTTTTCGCCTCTTTCAGCGTAATCATAGCATCACGCTTTCTTAATGGTGAGTGTCTTGATTGCTTCCGGAAGAATCAACTTGCCATCCAAACGCTGACTTGCAAGGAAACCAACCTGACCTGTCATGGCAAAGAGTTCATTCAGTCTCTTGAAAGAGCGTCCCTGTCTGTCAGCTACCCAGTAATAGCTAAAGTCACCGAATGCCATGCACTTGTTGCCTGCCTTGATTTCCGGCACATAACTCGATGTCTTGTAAGGACGATTCAGAATGGTATCCGGAACGCCAGCCTGCACAGACGGACTCCAGATGTAATTGCCTGTGTTATCTTTCAATTTTCTAAGAGCCTTGACAGTGGAATCATTGAGCACCCATACCGCCTTCTTGCGGTACGGACTTCTGAGGGAGTAAAAAAGTTCCATCACATCATCAAATGTGATATTGGCAGTAGTGGTGGAAGTTCCGTCTTCTGCACCGCCTGTAGCGTTGAAAATGCCGGTCGGTTTTCCCTTACCGTCACCAACGAAAAACGCCTCTTCTTCCTTTGCACCAATACGGCGTGCAAACTCCTTTGCAATGTAGGATGGCAGGTCAAATACGCTATCATTGAGAAGTTCCTCAGAAATTTTGATTGCTGTTCCCAGCTTATATGCGGAAAGCGATGCCTGTCCGAACGTATCATCAGAAAGAGAATACTGCTGTTCCTCGTCCATCCAGACAGCTTCGCCCTTGGAAGTCACAATCGGAATCTTGCGGTCGCCGTTGGAAGTTTTGATGACCGTTGCCATCTGGCGGAAAATGCTCTCTTCCTCTAATGCTTCCACCAGTTTTCGTTCAAACTCATCCGGAACAAGATAGCCGCCCTCTGCATCTGTACCAATGTGCAAATCGTCATGGACATCAATCCAGTTGCGGTTTCTGATACTGTTCCAGAATGCTGTTTTATAGGTGTCGCTTGCTGTACCTGTCTTTTCCGTTACGTCTGGTGCGGCAGGCTTACCGAGAACAGGAGTGGAAGTTGCTTTGTTCATTTCAGCTTCGATTTCAGCTTGTCGTTCCAGACGCTGAATTTCCTTGCCAAGGTCGACAATGGTCTGTTCCATTGCATCATAGGTCTTGGAATCTTCCTCACTGAGCACGCCGTTTGCATTTCGCTTGCTATCAAGAAAATCACGTGCTGTATCCCAGGCCTTCTTTCTCTTTTCTCTCAGTTCCTGAATTGTCATAGCCATAGTTAAAATCCTCCTTAGTATTTCAGTAATGCCAGCCTTTTTTTAAGCTGGTCAATCGGTGTGCCTGTAACGGATTCTGCTGATGCAGATACTTTGGATAAGAATGCAGATAGATTCTTCGATTTGGAATAGGTCATAGCGGTCAAAGAATTTTCCTTTTTCTCATCTTCATCAGATTCTTCCTCCTCTTCCTCTTCGGGAGGGAAAGGGTTCTTCTTTTCTGCAAAGAGAATCCCGTCCACAAAACCCATTTCATGAGCCTTTTTCGCATTGAGCCAGGTTTCATCGGACATCAGTTTAGCGATCTTATTTCGGCTGAGATGAGATTTGGTTTCGTATGCGTTGATGATAGATTCCTTGACTTCTTCCAGAAGTTCAATTGCTTTTTCCATATCTGCCTTGTTGCCAATAGCACAAGTGCTGGGGTCGTGGATCATCATTAGGGCAGTTGGTGCAATTAAAGTTTCATCGCCTGCCATTGCTACAACCGAAGCCGCTGATGCAGCAATGCCGTCAATTTTCACGGTAACCTTGCCTTTGTGATTTTTCAGCATGGAATAAATCTGACTTGCAGCGAACACGTAGGGTAGGCAAGTGTCGCCTTGCTGTATTGCTACAGTAGGTTTACACAAGCCCCCCTCCGAACCGGACTTACCCTTCTCAGAGTATCCGGCTCTCCATTTGCGTTCAATCAACTTTGTTTCCCGTGAATCTTCTTGTGGCATTCCCGACATACCACAAGCGTTTTTCGCTTTTTTGCTATCATAATTTGTTCCCAGAGTGTTTTCCCTTTGAGATTTTTCACTTTGTTTACGTGATGAATCTCGTAATGCTCGCTGTTCTCACTGCCGCAGAGTTCGCATTTTCTTGCTTTAAGCCTGTCCTCAAATTTTGTACGACTGTGTAGATGTTGTATTGTCAATATCGGAATGGTATCCGTTCCGTTCTTGACATTTGCGCAGTCTGCTTGTGTGGGAAGTGCTGCGATTTTCTGTCCCTTTTTGGTTTCATAGGGTACACCCCAGCTCTTACCGTTGGCATATTTATTCCGAATCTTTTTCAGACTCGTTCTATGCTTTGCGGCAAGTGTTTTCAGGCAACTGTACTCCATAAGGTAACAGAAGTAATGCAAATCTGAGTAGTTGCTGGCAAGATTATAGTAATTACAAATGCCTCTGATTTCTGCACCGTATGCGGTCACTATTTCAAGGTCTGTCAAATGCAGCAATCTATCTCTGTGGCATGGTGTAAGTTTCCCGTTTTTAAGGTAGACAATACCGTGAGAAAAAAGGAATTTTTCAATTTTGTCTTTTATGGGAACTGTGCGTTCTACTTTGTTGCTCAGGGTTCTGACTTTACGTCCTGCCTTAGTCTTTTTTACCTTACTGTCTCTGCGCACTCGAATGTCATAGCCTAAAAACCGCGCTTTATTGTTGCTGTGTGTAATGAGCGTTTTTTCTGCGCTCAGTTCCATTTTTAGCTCTTCTGCAACATATTCTGTCAATTCTTGTTTGATTCGTTCGCAGTCCTCTCGGCTGCCGACTACACCAATGATAAAATCATCTGCATAGCGGACGTATGATAGGCGTTTATCTGTCTGTGAAACACAAGGCGTGTTTCTCTGGCGTTTACGGACTTCTTTCAGTTCCCTTATCAACCCTGCCTTTTCTTCTCCCTCTGCACGGCTGATTTTGGGTTTAATTGCGCGTAATTCATGCTGTAATTTAGAGTATTCCGGAGTGTATGCGCGTTCTCGCGGCTTATAACAGTTCTGGCGTATTACCATTACTTTCTTGTCCAATTCATGCAGGTAAATATTAGCAAGAATCGGGGAAATGATACCGCCTTGCGGCGTTCCGCTGAATGTTTTGTTGTATCTCCAGTCCTCTAAATATCCGGCTTTCAGGATTTTCCAAAGGAGTTGGATAAATCGTGCGTCTTTGATTTTGCGGTTCACAATGGAGACAAGTGTTTCATGGTCAATGTTGTCAAAACAGCCTTTAATGTCACCCTCAACAAACCATCTTACTCCTGTAAACTCGTGTTTGATTTGTTCCAGTGCTGTATGACAGCTCCTGTTAGGTCTGAACCCATGTGAAACATCTAAGAAAATCGGCTCATATACCGCTTCCAAAATCATTCTCATGACTTCCTGCACCAATTTATCCGTAAAAGTAGGAATACTAATCGGGCGCATTTTCCCATTGGATTTTTCAATATAGGTTCTTCGTGTGGGTTTTGGCTGATACGTACCATTCCGCAAACTTTCGGTTATGGAATGAATATATTCCACGCTGAACCCGTCTGCTGTATCATCGTCTATTCCTTTGGTCGCTGCGCCGCTGTTTGCGTACAGATTCTTATATGCGATAAAATAAATATCCTCTCGCAACAAATATCTGTACAAGCGTGTAAATACTTCGTCGGGATGTTTTAGGGAATTTTCGTTGATTCTCGCCAAAATCTCTATTGTTGAATTCATATGAGGCTTTCCTCTCTAATCAAGTTTTGATTTTGGTACACACAAACTGTCTCCCTTCGCCATGTAGACGGCGTTACCGTCCTCGGACTACTATGGAGACTCCGTTACCCTGTCGGATATTCAGTGTCATCTTTCTTGCGTTTCACGGCTTGAAATTTATCACCTTTCGGTATTACACATAGACTTTTCAGTCATTCCGATTTAGGTAATCCTCAGTTAGCGTTGTTAATAGGTGTTGTGGATTGTCGGATATGCTTTCGTTTCGTTTGCACAAGTTCTCTTGCACGTGGCTTGAAGTATCTGACAACACAATAATCGGTAACTTACATTATTGTTCTTCAAGCGAGAAGTTTCAGGCACTTTCTTCTCTCCACCCGGGAACGGACACTGGAAACTCACATTCACCAAACCCAGATTTATCCTCATATCCACTTGCCATTGCGGTTCAGTCGTGCCCGAATGCCTTTAGGCAACTTACCGCTTTCCTGCCGTGCTATGTTCCCGTATCAGCTTTCGCCTTTCGGTTAGGCAGGTTGGCTGCTGCGTTATCTTACAGCGTAGCACCTTAAGCTACTTTTAACAACGCCCTATCTGAGCGCACATCCCCGCCGGGTGAATTCAGCCAGACGGTCAGGTCGCCGCTGACCTTCGCCAGCTCATTGCGAAACATGGCAGGCGTGATTTCATCACCGAACCATGTGTCTTCCGAAATCGGTCCGTTGAAGATCAGCTCGGCAGCGCCGGTGTCCTCGTTTTGCACCCAGTTCCAGAATTTATTCATTGACATTTTCTCCTTTCTCCGCCGCAGCGGGCTGTTCAGCAAATGCGCCTGCATCTGCCAGTTTCGTAAAGCTGCCGTTCACCAGATACAGATTGCCGCCGTCCTCATCCGGAATAGCGTTCATGTCCTCCAGTTCACGGATATCGTTTGCAGAAAGCCAGCCGTTCTGACGTGCGGTCGCATAGCCCTGCATACGGCTTGCATAGTCGCCGCGCAGCAGACCTTCCACATTGAACTTAATGAAATAGCGCCCCTTTTCGGAATCCGAAAGAAGCGCTTTTTGTAGTCCCTGTTCCCAGCGTACCAGCCACGGATCAAGGGTGTATTTTACGAATTCCAACGACAGATGCTCGATGTTGGAGAAGGTTGCATGGTCGAGGTCGCCGATCATGTGCAGCGGCACTCGGTAGAGCCTTGCGATCTCCTCAATCTGGAATTTTCGGGTTTCAAGGAACTGTGCCTCATTATTCGGAATGGAAATCGGCGTGTACTTCATGCCTTCTTCGAGGATTGCAGTCTTGTGGGCATTGCTGCTGCCATACGCCCGCTGCCAAGCCTCACGCACACGCTCCGGGTTTTTGATCACGCCCGGATGCTCCAGCACCGCCGAGGGCGATGCGCCGTTTGCAAAAAACGATGCGCCGTATTCGTCGCAGGCGACCGCCAGACCGAGTGCATTTTTCGCCATTGCAATTGGGCTGTATCCGACCAGACCGTCAAAGCCCAGTCCCGGAATATGAAGCACCTGTTCCATCGGCAGGATGATCTCTCCCTGCTGCTTGAAATTCGGGTTGTGTTCGTCGTATCGGCTGTAGCGGTAAATGAGCCTGTCGTGGTCGTCACGGTCAACACGCACCTTGTCCGGCATCAATGGATACAGCCCCAGCACTTCACCGCGACCGTTCCGGATGATCTGTGCAAAGGCGTTCCCGTAAATCAGCAGGTGCGCCATGAGCGTTTCCCGGAAAACGAACGATGTCATTTCCGGATTCGGCTGGTCATGCAGCAAAAAATAAAGCGGGTGCTTCGGCACTCGCTCTTTTCCGTTATCGGTGTATTGGTAAACGTGCAGCGGCAGTTGCGCGATTGCCTCCGACAAAACTCTCACGCAGGCGTACACCGCAATGATCTGCATTGCCGTGCGGTCGTTGACTCGCTTGCCTGCGTGTGTTCGTCCAAAGAAGTAGGTGTAGGACGGGCTGTCGTAGCTGTCCTTCGGCTTGTCCCTCGACCGGAACAGTCCGCTAAAAATGCCCATGAGCATCACTCCTTTCGGTTGACATTTTTACTGGGCTTATGTTATAATATGAATAATTGCAGAAAGGAGTACAGGGTACCCCTGTGTTGATTCTATGTCAGATACAATTTTTTATTCTCTGAAACTCAAGAGAAATAAAACACCGGAACAGGTGTTTGAAAAAATCAAAAAAGCAGTAAAAACCAAAGGGGCAACTGCAAAATGGAGTGTTTCAACTGAAGATCAATCTTTATGGATTGATTTTGGAGACGGAGCAAGTGAAACTTTCTGTCTCGTATTTAATAACAAAGAAGCAGGTGGTGCGTGTAAAGTTGCTTTTCCAATGGGTGGGGAACTGTTTGAGAACGCAAAGAAAAGTGAATGGAAAACACTGATAGCCATCTTGCATTCCGTCAAATCCCTGTGTTCAGAAATCAGTGTGGAAGATGATTATGACATTGCTGGCGAATATTTCATAAGTCTTGATTATACTTTTGGCATAAGAGAACTGAGTCCAGAGGAAACCACCCGACTTGATCGACTATTCAAAAAAGGCTGCACGAACTATGAAGCATTTCTTTTGCAAATCTTTTGTGAAGATACGCACAGAGAGTATCCGAAACATTGGGATGATGCAATTGGCTCGTGTACAATTTTGAAAGACCCATTTCCAAAAATAAGTGCTGTGTGGGAAACTTATCTTTATGAAACTTCTACACTCAAAAAGAAGTGCTTGCGCGAAGTATATAAAGATAATTGGAACCTGATTCACGGAGAATACCAATTTTCCGGAGATCCTCCGGCAGAAATTTATACGTTCTGCCTTGGAGTAGGCAGGCTATTCTCTGCTTATAATTTTATTGATAATACATGGGGACGTGGAGCTAATGTCACAATGTATTACAATGATAAATTTTTGCCCTTGTTTAATCAGGCAGATGATTTCGAGAAATGTAAGCTGGCTTACCAGTTCATGCTGTCTGTCTATGATTATTGCAAATTCAAGTTTGTTGGAAAAGACATTATAAGTGAAATGAATGCTGCATTTGACAGAGAACATCCGTCAATTCATATGCCTTAAGCAATTCAAAGCACCAACAACTCCCTCTCATCATACACGCTCTCCCCGGAGTTACATCCACACCGGATCGCCCGATCCAGCGCCATGATCGTGGCGACCGTTCCGTCGATCTTCTCAGTGGACTTCTCCTTGTCGGGCTTGATGTTGCCTGCGGGATCACGCTTGATGAAAATGTTGTCCATATTCCAGCGGAGAACCGGATGCCCGTTGTGAGCGATCTTCTGCTCCAGCGTCAGCTTCATCAGCTCTTTGGTCGGCGGCGACATATCACGGTAGCCCTGACCGAATTGCACCAGCGTGAAGCCCAGCCCTTCAAGGTTCTGGCTCATCTGTACTGCGCCCCAGCGGTCGAAGGCAATCTCACGGATATTGAACCGTGTACCCAGTTCGTCGATGAAGTTTTCGATGAAGCCGTAATGCACGACGTTGCCCTCGGTGGTCATCAGGAAGCCCTGTCGCTGCCAGAGGTCATACGGCACATGGTCGCGCCGGACACGCAGGTCAAGCGTTTCCTCTGGCAGCCAGAAATACGGCAGAATATAATAATGGTCGTCCTCATCGGTCGGCGGAAACACCAGCACGAATGCCGTGATATCCGTCGTGGACGAGAGGTCGAGACCGCCATAACATACACGCCCTTCCAGCAGTGATTCGTCGAAATCGACCTTGCAGGCGTCCCACTTGTGCATCGGCATCCAGCGGACGGTCTGTTTCACCCATTGATTCAGACGGAGCTGCCGGAAGGCGTTTTCTTCGCCGGGATTCTGCTTGGCAGATTCGCAGGCGGCTTCCACCTTGTCCATGCCGATTGTTTCGCCGAGGGACGGATTCGATTTCTTCCAGACCTCCGGAGAAGTCCAGTCTGCATCATCGGGAGCGCCGTAGATGACCGGGTAGAAGGTCTTGTCGATTTTGCGCCCTTCGAGAATGTCCTGCGCCTTCTGGTGCTGTTCGTAGCAGATGGAATTGGTGTCCGTGCCTGCTGTCGTGATAAGAAAATACAGCGGCTGCATTCGTGCATCGCCGGAGCCTTTCGTCATAACGTCAAAGAGCTTCCGGTTGGGCTGCGTGTGCAGTTCATCGAACACGACTCCGTGGATATTGAATCCGTGCTTGCTGTATGCCTCGGCGGAAAGCACCTGATAGAAACTGTTGGTCGGAACGTACACGATGCGCTTCTGCGACGTCAGGATCTTCACGCGCTTATTCAGCGCAGGACACATCCGCACCATGTCGGCAGCGACATCAAAAACGATAGCAGCCTGCTGACGGTCGGCAGCGCAGCCGTAGACCTCGGCACGTTCCTCACCGTCGCCGCAGGTCAGCAATAATGCAACAGCGGCGGCAAGCTCGGACTTGCCGTTCTTTTTCGGAATTTCGATGTATGCCGTGTTGAACTGCCGGTAGCCGTTGGGCTTCAGAACGCCGAACAGGTCACGGATGATGCGCTCCTGCCAGTCGATCAGCTCGAAGGGCTTTCCCGCCCATGTGCCTTTGGTATGGGCAAGGCACTCGATGAACCGGACTGCGTAGTCGGCGGCGGCTTTGTCGTAATGGGAATCCTCCGCCATGAACTGCGTCGGTGTATAATCTTTCAGCTTTCGCAAGTGCCTCACCTCCATGAGAAAGGCGGCTGCCCTCCGGTAGCCGCCTTCGTGTTTTTAGTTGTATTCGTGCATCAGGATCGCCAGCGCCATCTCTGCGGCTTCGTTCTGGGGCGGAACATCCTCGCCCCGGTCGTAGTTGTAAACGACTTCGCCGCTGATCTTCAGCGTTGCTTTGCTGATCCTGCCGCCGTCGATTCCGTACTGGCTGCCCTCGTCGTAGGCTTTCACCCAGTAGTGAACTACCGTGTAGCCGCCTTCCTTTTTCGGAACCCCGATCGTACCTTCGTGCCACATATTCGTTTCCTCCGTGTTTCGTAGTTTCCGGCGGGCTTTGCCCTTCCGTTGTGTACATATTAACTCTGAATGCGAATAATAGCAAGCCGCTAAAACTACAGAAGCTACGGGGAAAACGTGCGGCGGGTGTTGTGTATAATACACCCGCCACTTTTCTGTTATTCGCCGAGGGGAATCGGCATCAGGATGTTGCCGACCAGCACGAAATCATATGCCTGCCGGAAAAACTCCGTGTACTTTTCGGTCAGTTCCTGCGGCAGGTCGGTGAAGTCATCCTCACCCAAGCCGCAAAGGAAGAACGTCCCCTTGATGACGCCGTAACCCTTGATCGGGCGATTCCATTTCTGTCCCGGATGGTAGAGTGCTTCCTCCTCGCACACCAGTGCGACCGGATCATCAAAGGGGTAAATCGCCTGAATGTATCCGCCGACCGTCTGCTGCAGGCTCTCAAGGTCGCCGCTGATCTCCTTTGCGTAGGGCTGCTTGCCGGGTTCAACGATAAGAATGTTCATGGTAATGCTCCTTTGTTGTTATTCCGCTTCTCCTGCGGTAGAAGAATGATCCGGTGGATCATTCAGATATTAACTCTGAACCGCAGAAATAGCAAGCAGAATCGGCAAAATAAATGTGACAAACATCGCATCGGAAAAGCCGCTGAATTGTACATCGCACAGAAGCCGCCACGTTTGCGCTGTGTGGGGCGGGTTACCGAAAGGGGTAGTTTTGCAAGGATACCCGTTCCGCGCCACACGGGGCAACGTGGTCGGGGACACAGGCTCTGTGCGGCTCTGTGCGCCTTATTCTTCGCCTTCGTACTTCTCGTGGATGATGCCGAGAATCTTGTCCTGTTCCTCGCGTCCGACGCCGAGGCTTTCAAGGGCTTCTCTCGTCCCGCAGTCCGGGCAGATCGGGCTGCCGTCCACACGGGAGGTCGCAGGTCGCTCGGTGTACGCCTGCCCGCATTTCGGGCAGATGCGCGGCTCGTTGTTGCGGTCTTTCATCGCTGCACCTCCTTTGCACTGATCTCGTAGGCGGCATCGAGGAACTTGGTGTCGAAGCCGAAGTTACGGTAGCCTTCTTCGCAGGTGCGGATGTAGGCAAGCGGCGGAATGCCGTGCTTGCGCTCCTCATGCATGATGTATACGAAAGCGGTCAGCTTCTTGGTCTTGCCGCTTGCCAGCTTCACCGGCAGGCGGACTTCCTTCTTGTAGTAGAAGGTCGGGCAGCCCTCATAGGCATCAAGCCGTTTCTCATCGTTGGCGGTGACCTCCCATACCGCGATCGGAACGATGCCGTTCTTCTTCGGTTCAATGGTCAGGTATGCGCCGGTCTTGCTGCCCTTGTAAAGCAATTCGTAGTCGGGAATCGCCGTGATGCCGATGGGCTTTGCGGTCGGGCAGCGGTACCGCATCTGGCGGATATTCAGGTTTGAACCGTATGCGAGGTAGTATCTTTTCATTGCTTTTCTCCTTTTGTCTTGGATTCCGTTTTCGTTCCGGTACGCACATATTAACTCTTTTCCGGCACTATATCAAGCCGATAAAACTACAAAAGATATGTGGATTTCCGGGCTTGCAGTTGTGTAGAATATGCCTTGCCGCTGTTTGCGCCGTGTGCGCCCCGTACAGGGCTTTTTACCGAAAGGGGCAGTTACCCGGAGGATACCCGTCCCGCGCCCCACACGGGGCGCTGTGGGCGGCTGTTTCGCCGCCCTTGCCCGTGGCGGCAGACCGGTTAAGGTCTGCCGAATCGGAAGGCGTTGTCGCCGGTAAGGTTCTGCGTCAGGGTTTCTCTTGCGGTGGCGAATTCGTCGCCAATGAAGCCCATCCGCATCAGCCAAGTCCGCATCGCGAACTTTTTGTTTTCCTTCTGCTGTTCCTTCGGGCTTGCGCTCCGCAGGTCTTTTGCCATCTGGCTCATTGCGAGACAAAGCTGAATGTAGCTCTTGAGCTTGCCTGCGTGAAGTCCGTTCTGCTTGCCGCCTGCGGGCTTGTCGAACTGGAAAAGGCGGAATTCAATCGTGCCTTTTGTGAAGGTGGCGTGGAGGTTCAGCATATGGTAGCGGCTGTCGTTGTAGTGGTGGGTTCTGCCGTAGTCGCATCCCTGTGCGCCGTACCAGATGTCTGCAAGCTGCGCCATCGTGGTGGGCTTCTTCTTGTTGAGCTGCTGCAGGAAATTCGGGTTTACCGTTCTGCAGTAGCGGTTCATGCGGCTGCTGTCAACCTTGATTGCTTCGGCGATCAGCGTTTCGTGGCTTGCCATCAGGTTTGCGAGGTTTCGCAGGCTCTGCGGTGTGTGTCCCGCTGCGCCGATGTGAATGTGAACTCCGCAGCCTCTGGTGTAGTCGCTCTTTGCGCCCGCCTTGCGAAGGCGTCTGATCAGCTCCTGCAGGCTTTCGATGTCCGCGTAGTGCAGGATCGGTGTGACCAGTTCGCACTTTTCGCTGTCCGATCCGCTGATGCTGCAGTCGCGCTGGAATTTCCACTCGCGTCCCTGTGCGTCCCATGCGCTGTAGGTTTCGTAGCCGTTGCGGTGGGCGGTGTACTCGCTGCGGTTTGTGCCGAAGAACTCGGCGGCGAGCTTTGCGGCAGCCTTGCGGGTGATGTTGTTCATCTCAACCTCAACCCCGATCGTCTGCTCCTTCATTCTGTTGATCTGTGCCTGTGTCTTTGCGTTCATGGTGGTATCCTCCTGTTTGGTTTTTGGTGTGTTTTCCCTTTCGGTAGTCACATATTAACTCTGAACCGAGGATATATCAAGCCGCTAAAACCACAGAATATCGAGGAAAATACAGCCTTGATGATTGTGTAGTATACACCCTTGACTTACTTGCAATCGTGTGGTAATATGGGGTACGATGGAATAGGTTCTCACATTTTCCGGCGCCCCCGGAGGCTGTAAAATCAGCCGCCGGAGATAACCTCGAACTCATCTGCACCTTCGATCAGCACAAGACTTCTGCCGTTGTCCCACTTCATGTGGATATTGCCTGCGTCGTCGATGATTGCAACCGAACCGGTTGTTCCGGGCGGCACTGGCGCGATGTCGTCCGCCATGCGAATCAGGCGGATGCGGGTGCCTGCGGGATAACGTTCCCGCAGGGCTTTCAGTTCAGCTTCATTCGGAAACCACATCGTCAGCACCTCCTTCAGGCTTGCCATGACGGAAGGCGGAGCTTCCGGTCAGGCGGCGGAGCAGAACCCTACGCACCGGCTTGTACTCTTCGCCGATCATGCCGAGGCGCAGGAGGAAGCAGCGGAATGCGTACTTCTCATTGTCGCTGGTATCCGGCTTGTTGACCACGCGCTTGAGGTTCTTTGCGAACTCGCAAAACATGGTGATGAATTTTGCGTAGGCATCGCCGTCACCGTCCTTCTCGACCGTGAACCACGGGAACTCGACCGTTTCCTCGCACTCGTTGACCGCAAGGCTCTCCGTGTTGAGTGCGTGCTTCAGGAGCGTTTCCTTGTTGGCGATGAGCTGGAGCAGATTGTTCATCGACTGCTCCGTGAAGAAATCCCTCGGCATCGAAATCGTCAGCGTCACCGGCTCGTCCTCTGCGGTGTATCCTGCCTTCTGCAATTCGCTCCGGATGTCGTCCGGAAGCTCATCGCCGTGCAGCACCGCTTCCTTGTCGAGGGTGTATGCCCCGATCTGGTATCCGCAGCTCGGAACGCCGAGGTACTTCACCTCACTGCCGGTCAGCTCGCCGATCTTCTGCGCCAGTGCCTTGCGCTGGCTCTTTTCAATATTGAATCTGATATTCATGATGTGACCTCCTATTTTTCACCGCTTGCTGCGGTTTGAGTGTAGTAAACAGTCCAGTGGACTGTTTAGATATTAACTCTGAACCGCGCAGATAGCAAGACTGTAAAAGGTCGAATATGTGCGGGACGGTTTTTCCGATATTTGTGCATATTACAGCGTTTCCGGATATTGACAGATCGGCGGCGGTGCTGTATAATTTTTATAAGAATTTATCGTTGGTAGAGGTGTATTACATTTGGTTACATTTGAATTGATTGATGAAAATGAATGCTATCTGACCTATTACTATTATCCCGAAGGAAATAAGAATATAAAACCGGGAATCATTGTAGTTGATAGGCAAAATATGCGAATAGTAGTTAAAGAATTAGCCGAGGACGATTGGGAAAGAGATATTCCTCCAGAAGAATTAAGCGAGCTTGGCGAGGCAATTAACAATATGGTTCGTGAAAATGGCGGTTCAGATTTTGTTGAACTCGTAACTGAATCAGTGCATAGCGTTTTTTATGCAGATCATGCTGTCAATGAAATAAAAAAACGTCTTCTCAATGGGGAAATACCCCATGATGGTAGACAAGTATGGTATTAATTGCATCGCGTCATCAGCCTTCCTTCGTCTCGACCTCTTTGACCAGATCGGAATAAGGAATCTGCTGTCCGTTACGAATGACATACACGCCTTCGGCATTCCCGGTGTCTTCAACATAGCGGCGGAGAATGACGGAGGTGTATTTTTCGTCAAGCTCCATCATGTAGCAGATGCGGTTCATCTGCTCACACGCCATGAGCGTCGAGCCGCTGCCGCCGAAGGTGTCGATGACCACGGCATTCTCCTGCGTGGAGTTGCCGATGGGATAACCGAGCAGGTCGAGCGGCTTGCTGGTCGGGTGGTTCGCATTGCGCTTCGGCTTATCGAAATTCCAGATGGTCGTCTGCTTGCGGTCGGAATACCACTTGTGCTTGCCGTTCTGCATGAAGCCGTACAGCACCGGTTCGTGCTGCCACTGATAATCGGAGCGACCGAGGACGAGGCTGTCCTTTACCCAGATGCAGCAGCCTGCAAGGTGGAAGCCTGCGTCGACGAATGCACGGCGGAAGTTCAGCCCTTCGGTGTCTGCGTGGAACACATAAGCCGCACCGCCTTTTTCGAGGTGTGCCGCCATACACTGAAACGCAGCCAGCAGGAAGCTGTAGAACTCCTCGTTCTTCATGCTGTCGTTCTGGATGGTCAGACCGCTGGAGCTTTTGAAAGATACACCGTAGGGCGGATCGGTCAGGATCAGATTTGCCTTAACATCGCCCATGAGTGTATTTACATCTTCGGGGCTGGTCGCATCACCGCACATGAGGCGATGCCTGCCAACCGTCCACACATCACCACGCTCCACGAAGGACGCCTTCTCCAGTGCAGCGGTCAGGTCGAAATCATCGTCCTTTGCCTCGCTGTCGGTATTATCGGAGAAAAGGTCAGCCAGTTCCTTTTCATCAAAACCAGTCATGGCGGGGTCGTAGCCGAGGTCTTGCAGCTCCTGCATCTCCACGGCGAGCAGTTCCTCGTCCCAGCCTGCGTCCATTGCCATGCGGTTATCGGCAAGGATGTAGGCTTTCTTCTGCGCATCGGTCAGGTGGTCAACATAGACACACGGCACTTCCGTAATGCCTTCCTCCTTCGCCGCCATCAGGCGACCGTGACCTGCGATGACGTTGTACTCCCGGTCGATGATGACCGGATTGACAAAACCGAACTCACGCAGCGAGGAACGCAGCTTCTTGATCTGCTCCGGCGAGTGAGTGCGGGCGTTATTTACATACGGTATGAGCTTGTCGGTGCTGACAAGCTGAAAGTCTGTCGTTGTTTTCATGTGTACCTCACTTCCTGCTGCGGAGTAGCTGCTCCATCATATCGTCCTGCGGAGAGCCGTCAAACTTGGTCGTGCAGTTCTGCTTCACGATATCGAAAATCTCATACCAGAGGACGTTTGCCTGTTTCTGGTAGGACTGGCTAAGCGATGCGAACGGTGATGCGACCACGCCGCCGGTCGTCGGGTGCTTGCCGAGCAGACCGTAGGTCGAAAGTGCGTCCTCGCACTGGATAAAACGAGCAAACGCCAGCGAGTAGCTTTCGAGCAGTCGCTTATTCACCAGCTTTTCGCAGCCACGGTTCTTGAGCCAGAGCCACGTCTCCTTGTAAATTTCATCCGCACCGAGGGGCTTGCCGTCCTTCTGCCTTGCCGAGAGATATTCACTCGGCGAGGGCATATCCTCACCAACGAGATCGGCGACATCATCAAGGTCTGCTCCCTCCAGTGCGGTCGGGGTGAATTCGATGATGTCGGCATCCTCTCCGGCGGCAATTTTCTCGGCGAGGGGCTTCGGCTTGTCGCCTGCACGGACTCTGCGTCCGCCACGGTTTGTACCGTCCTTTGCCATATCATCACCTGCCTATAAAAAATGCCGGAATCACGCGGATTTCGGCTCTAAAAAATATCCGAGGGGTTAATCGGGTGTTTGAACCGGACTTTTTGTGCGTGAGAGGGGGCGCCGGTCTTGTGGCGGCGGCACCGTAGAGATTCCGATACCCCCACCCGGCATCCCCCAGCCCTGCCCCAGTGCATAAAAAAGCATCTGCCGCTTTCACGACAGATGCTCTCATCTTTATTGTGCGTCACTTCTAGTATAGAATGTGCTGCGTCCTGTTCCGTGCCTTACAAGCAATCCCTGTTCCACAAGCTGCTTGATTGCATTCTCAATGGAAGCCTTGCTGAGTGTCGGACAAAGCTCCATGACCTCACTCTTGGTAAACTTTCCGATCTTGTTGTAAACCGCACGGCGCACCGTTTCGATTGCGGGCAGCTTTTTATCAACCAGTGCTACACGCTCCTCGAAATCACGGTACGCAGCAAGAATGGTCTGCAACAGATACTTGATAAAAGGCGTGGGATCTTCTGTGTTCTCGTTCCAGCCTTTCTGACACTGCTCCAAAGCATCGTAGTAAAGGTTCTTATTCTTGGCAATCTTGCTTTCAAGGGAGATATACCTGCCGATCACATAGCCGGAGCGATACAGCAGCAGGGTAGTCAGCAGGCGGCTCATTCTGCCGTTGCCGTCATTGAACGGGTGTATGCAGAGAAAGTCGTGAATGAACACGGGTATCAGCAGCAAAGCGTCAAGCTCCTGCATATCAATCATACGGTTATAGCTTTCACAAATTGCATCAATTGCCGGAGGCGTTTCATACGGGGCAAGCGGTGTAAACAAAACAAACTCTCGTCCCTCTGCATCCGTTGCGCTGATATAATTCTGAGTGTTCTTGAAAGTACCTCCGATGCTTTTGTGGGAATACTGATACAAATCGCGGTGGAGCTGCAGAATATAATTGGATGTGATTGGAATATACTCATAGTTCTCATGAATTGTATTCAGAACATCACGGTAGCCCATGATTTCTTCCTCATCACGGTTGCGTGGCGTTGTCTTATCCCGTACAAGCTGCAGCAGGCGTGTATTGGTCGTGCGGATTCCTTCGATTTCATTGGACGCTTCTGTACTCTGTACCTTTGCAATCTCAATCAGTCGGTCAAGCTCTGCGGGCTTCTGCTTCATATAAAGCTCCTGTCTGCCCTTGTATTCATGAATCTGTGCCACAAGCCCGATAATCTCACTGTCCCAAGAACGATCTGTAAGTTCACGGTAATCGAAGTTTCTCATACTCTCACGCTCCTTTCTCCTAATTATAAATGAATTTAGGTGAAAAGTCAAGCGGTTAGGCGCATTTTCTCCTAAAACTTATTATATGTTAGGCGAAAGGAATTATTCAGTAGGCGTATTCAGGTCTGCTGTCCTCAGTTCCGGTCTTCTTATCGTGGCAGGGCTTGCATAACGCCTGCCAGTTCGTGTCGCTCCACATCAGGTAGTGATCGCCACGATGCGGAACAATATGGTCAACGACCGTTGCGGTCACATACTTTCCCTGCGCCAGACACTTCACGCACAGCGGATGCTTCCGCAGGTACGCCTTGCTGACACGCTGCCATTTGCTGCTGTATCCACGCTTGGCGGCAGACGGTCTGTCAGGGTGCAGGGGCTTGTGTTCGTCGCAGTACGCACCCTCGGTCAGTCTCGGACAGCCGGGATGCTTGCACGGTTTCAGTGCCTTCCTCGGCATCGTCGACACCTCCTTCGGGCATAAGAAAAGCCGCTGCGGATACCCACAACGGCTCTATACATATTCTTCTATTATACATTATATCACACATTACCGGTGTTTGCAAGTCCCACGGTGTCCCAACTTTTCAAGGCAGCTACGGCTGTGCTGTGCAGTCGGAACACGTGGGACTTGCTGTATCCCATTTCCTTCATGATCTCCGACCACGGCAGGAATTCGAGGTATCTTTTACGCAGAAGGTCACGGGCATCACCGTCCTGCACAGCATTGATGCGAGTTTCCATATCCGCGATCAGCGCATCATATTCTGCCTGCGTTTCCTGTATATCCTGTTCCAGCGCCATGATCTTGAAAACCGTGCCTTCCATTTTGCTGTGGTCGGGCGATACCGTCCTCGGCATATCATTGATGCCGCTGCCGTTCATGCCCTCCGCCCGCTGGCGCAGCAGGTGAATTTCGTCTATCTTACGATAGATACGGCGGCGGAGTCGTTCCGCCTGCTCCCAGTATTCTTTCATTCTCGTACCCTCGCTTTCACGGCTTTCATCATCGCCGCCTGTGTCTTGTCCTTGTTTTCCAGAACCTTCATGATGTCCTCGTCGATCGTACCCGCCGCCACGAGGTGGTGGATGACGACCGTTTCGGACTGCTGCCCCTGTCGCCAGAGGCGGGCGTTGGTCTGCTGATACAGCTCCAGCGACCACGGCATCGTGTACCAGATGATGGTGCTGCCGCCGGACTGGAGGTTCAGACCGTGACCTGCGGAAGAAGGCTGAATCAGGGCGACCGGGATTTTGCCCTTGTTCCAGTCGGCGATGTCGGCATCGGTCTTGATCTCCCGGCAGTCGAAGCGCTCCATAATGCTGTCGCGCTCGTGCTTGTACCAGTACGCAATCAGCACCGGCTTTTCGTTCTGCGCTTCGATCAGATCTTCCAGTGCGTCCAGCTTGTGCGAATGTATCCGCACCACGCTGCCGCCGTCGGTATATACCGAACCGCTGGCAAGCTGCGTCAGCTTTCCGCACAGGACACCCGCATTTGCTGCCGTTATGGAATCGCGGGTGAAATCCAGACACATATCCTGCTCCATGTCCTTGTAAATCGCTGCGATCGGCTCATCAAGCTCCACCTTGTCAGCAACCATCACCAGTTCCGGCATCTTCAGGTGGTCGGTGGTTTTCATGGAAATGCTGATGTCTGCGATCTTGGCGTAGATTTCCTTTTCCGCACCCTTGCGGGGAGAATAGGTAAAGCCGTTCCAGTCAGGCGTGAAATACGCATCACGGTACTGTCCGATACGCTTACCCAGCCGGACACCCTTATCCAGCAGCCGGAACTGCGCCCACAGCTCCATGAGACCGTTGCTGCAAGGTGTACCTGTCAGACCGACGATGCGCTTCACGAAAGGACGTACCTTCCGCAAAGCCTTGAAGCGCTTGGACTGATGGTTCTTGAAACTGGACAGCTCGTCGATCACCACCATATCGAAGTCAAACGGCATCCCACTGCTTTCGATGAGCCACTGCACGTTCTCGCGGTTGATGATATACAGATCGGCTTTCTGCCGGAGAGCCGCAAGGCGCTGGTCGCGGCTGCCGAGAACCAGACTGTAGGTCAGCCCTTTGAGATGATCCCACTTGCTGATTTCTGCCGCCCAGCTATTCTTGCATACACGTATCGGTGCGATGATTAGCACCTTCCGGATTTCAAAGCGGTCGAACATCATGTCGTTCAGCGCCGTCAGCGTTATGCTCGTCTTGCCTAATCCGCATTCCAATAATACCGCCGCCTGCGGATGTGTTTCGATGAAGTCCACGGCAAACTTCTGATAATCATGAGGTTTGTATTGCATCAATGATTCCTCCTATCTGCTCTGGACTGTCCAGCACAAATGCCTTGAAGCCCAGCCGCCGAAGTGTTCTGATACGCAGACGCTGCAGTGGACGGGGCGTTTCGCCGGGAGCCTTGACCTCCACGAAGCCGATTCTGCCAGAAGGCATCAATACGATGCGGTCAGGCACACCCGCAGTTCCGGGAGAGGTGAACTTCCAGCAGACACCGCCGACTGCTTTCACGGCAGTGACCAGTTTTGCTTCAATTTCATTTTCTCGCATAAATACGACCTTTCCGGGCAATAGTGCAGGTCGGTGAATGTCATTTACAAACCTTTCCATAGGAAGAAATTTCTATGATTTTTCTCGCCTGCGTAAGGTTGGGATATGAGTTTCACCGACCTGCACTTTCCCGATTCTACGTTGTTTTTGAATGATGAAAATGCAGGTCAATCCAGAAAGTCGAGCCGGATTTGAAGCCCATAGATGGTAATTCCGCTGTTCCGCTTCTTGCGTTTATAGCCAGCCTGCTCCAGTGCACCATAGAAATCTGTGGTGCTACGGACATACTCTCCGTTCTCAATGCAGTATTCCCGGTAACGCTTATACAGCTCTCCGGACTTCTCCTGATAGGAAGCATCTACATCACAGCAATCATCGATGAAAGAACCGAGCCAGTCATTGCCTTCACGGTACGCACCGATAGCGTCCAGCACGCATTGCGGGCGGTCTACCTTGAAATCGGCGGCGACCACTTTCATCGCACCCTCGATCAGCCACGACAAAACCGAACCACCTGCATTGTCAATCAGGTACTGTGTATAATTCTTCTTGTCAGCCTGTCCCTGAATCTTGGCATGGAACGGGATCACGATCAGTCTGCGCCAAGTGCCGTCATCGGAAGCCGCCACCTTCGGCAGGTGGTTCGTGTACAGCACCAGCGTATGGCTCGGCTCGAAGGAGAACGGAGCCTTGAACTTCTTTTCTGCGAAAATGGGATCTGTCGAACAGAGTTGCTTGACCACGCTGGTATTCAGGCGCATCCCTTCCTGCAGCTCCGCCGCAATGATGAGGCGCTTGCCCTTCAGCTCCGCCATTTCGGGCTTTACATTGCGCTTACAATTGACGGTCAGCGCATCGGCGGAGATATTGCCGGAGTAGCTGCCGAGAACCTTATAGATCACATTCCAGAAGGTGGACTTGCCGTTTCTGCCGTCACCGTAAGCGATGATCATCGCTTCGGTATACACCTTGCCGATCAGACAGAGACCGCAGATCATCTGCACATAGTCGATCAGGCTCTGGTCACCGCAGAAGAAAACCTGCAAGGCGTCCTCCCAGATCTGCCTGCCTTCCTCATTCGGCACGACCGCCGTCACTTTCGTTATCAGGTCGGTCGGATCAGTCGCTCTCCAGCCGTTGAGACCTTTGGCAAGGCCGTAGGTGCCGCCGGGGGTGTTCAGCAGCATCGGATCACCGTCAAGCTGCTCCGGGTGCTTCAGCACCAACGGCTTTGCGGCATCGAGGGCATTGTTCAGGCTGCGGATGTGGCGGTATTTCATGACGAAGGCACGAAAGCCCTTTGCAAACTCAAACTCGTTATCCGCCGAGAGCTGCGCATCGTTCAGACTGTCCCTGAACTTCTTGCCGCCTGCCATTGCAAGCGCACGGTTCACGCCAAGTCCCTCCAGTTTTCCCAGCTTTTCTTCCATCTGCCTGTCCGCTTCCTCAAGCTGTGCATCCGTGTGTTCGATCATCGCCATAACCGCCGCCTGCTCTGATTCCTCCCAGTAGGTGCCGTTATAGCGAAGGTAGTTCGTAGCGATCGTAAATGCGATCTCATCGCCGAAGCACTCAACGAACGTGCGGGCTTCACCGACATCTGAGAAATCGTCCGGGATCAGCACATTATCGCCGTACTGGTCGGGAGGCACATATCCTTCCTGTGATGTGACCTTCTTGCCGAACTTGCAGGCGCTTGCCCAGATGCCTTCCAGCTCCTCATCGTCGAGGGGTGGATCGCATTCCGCTGCCTTTTCGAGGAACTTCGTATGGGCATCATCCGTCACACCGAAGCGCTTGACCAGCTTGCCCGCCATACGGGACATGGTGCTGTTGCGCTGTCCCTGCGGGATGCTGCGGCTCGACTTCATGAGCGTGAGCCAGTCCTCAATGGTCAGGCTGCCTTCGTGCCAGACCACATCGCCCTTCGAGCCGAACAGGAAGCGGGAAGCGTCCAGCGCATTGCCGTCAAAGAACGGCAGATCCTTGTAGATGCGGGTTTTGATGTTCTTATGGAATGCGGCATCCTTGCATGGCGTAGTCGGGAAAAATACATGAAAACGAGGGCGGGCAGAAACGCTGCCCTTGCTGAGCATATGATGACGGCTGTATGTGATCGCAAACTCCACATCGCTGAGCATTTCGGACAGCTTCTCCGGGGTGATCCAGTCTTCCGGATCGTCGCTGTGGTCGTTGTCACAGTCCATCGGTACAACATCTGAAAGCTGAAAATTGGCATCGCTGCGGGCATTATTCGCATACAGCGCACATACATGATCGCTGGTAACAGCTTTCTTGAGGTCTGCCTCCGAGGTGATGACCTTCTGATTCGGGTAGACCGTGTTTTTCGCATTGCCGGTACAGTCGGCAGTATACAGTGTGAACTTCATGTGGTTTCCTCCAATTCCTCGCTGAAATAGCGAATTTTCATGTGCTTGCGCTTTGCCCGTTCGATCTCCGCCTTCATGCCAGAGCTGACCGTGTCGCCGAACACCCACAGCTCCACGCACTTACTCATCAACACCCAGTTCATGAAAATGGCTGTATCCCGTTCCGCAGGAATACTGTCGTCCATAAATTGCGTGAAGTAGATATGGGGCGTGATCGGCAGGTAGTGCCGGTCAACAGCAAAGCGGCTGTATCTCTTGGCATTCTCGACGTTCCTCTCCGTATCTCCGGAGTACGGCGAACAGATATACACGACGGGACGGAAGGCGGCAGCTTTTGCCGCAGTCTTCTCTTCACGCTCGATGCGGGTGAACGCCTCGTGTTCCGTCGGACTTGCATAGCCTTCGCTGTTATAGTATTCAGCCATGCTTCACCTCGTTCCTGCCGCAGGGCTTCCTGTCGCAGGCCTTATTGCAGAGCTTCCCGCAGTGGGGGCATTTCACATAGACGTTCTCCGGTTTGACCAGCTTTCCGCTGACCAGCGCATAAAACCATTCAATGCTGTATTTCATCTCATCCCTCTTTTCTTTTCAGCTTCACGTGCAGTCTTTTCCAAGCGCACTCGTTGCAGAGGACTGCCGTGCCGTACATATCGCCCAGACCATCGGCGAACACGCACGACAGATCAACGGCGACCTCCTTGCCGCAGTCCGGGCAGGAGCAGAACACGTTCTCGCTGTTCAGCTCCGCCTTGACCTCGACCTCAGAGGTCTTTTCCTTCACATAAAACATAACCATTCTCCCTTCATTCTTTGCCCCCAGATGTGGGGAGAGCATTCCTGCTCTACAACCCACTACAGAATCAGGAGCGTTTTGGACGAAACAATCAGTCCTTTTTATAAAACTCGCACTCGTATCCGTCAGCCCGCAGGAGCAGACCTTCCGCCCACGCAGGTGTTCGTTCCATCTGTCGGCAGACCTCATCAAGAGACATCCTGCGGTCAGCCTCAATAATCATTTCGTCGTGTATGTGACCGACGATAAAACAGTGAGAAAGAGTCTGCATAGAGAACATAAGCAGATCACGAGCGACTGCCTGCACGATATTCTCGACAAACTTCGGACCGTAGCTCTCGATGCGCTCCCACTTCTTGTTTGTGCCGGTACCCATATATGTCACCGACTCGCCGCCGAACTGGTTCTCGCCGATCTGTGGGTGCGCGTAGCACAGCTTCCGACCAGAAGGCAGCGTGATGAAAAGCATTCCGCTCTGGCAGCTGAAGCGAAGTCCGTGTGTTTCTGTGTTTGTTTTCTGCCTTATCGCAGTCTTTACGGCATCATCAACAGCCCACCATAGCTTGACGATATTGGGAGAAGCATCACGCCAGTCAGTCACGATCTGTTTAAGCTCGGTATCGGTCAGGTTCAGAGTATCGCCGCCCATTGCCTTCATTGCGCCCACACTGCCGCCGTAACCGCAGGCAAGTTCCGCGACCTTGCCCTTTTGACGCAGTTCGCCGTTGACGCCATGCTTCACGACCGGAACACCGAACATCTTTGATGCCGAGGCACAGTAAATGTCCTCGCCGTTCGCAAAAGCGTCCATGCGCCACTGCTCTCCGGCAATCCAAGCTATAACACGCGCTTCGATTGCAGAGAAGTCCGCCACTATGAACTTGTATCCCGGTTTGGGTACGAAAGCTGTGCGGATAAGCTGAGACAGCGTATCAGGCACATCCTCGTAGAACATCTCGACCTCATCGTAATAGCCGTACTTGACTGTATTTCTCGCTTCGGTCAGGTCAGGAATATGATTCTGCGGCAGGTTCTGCAACTGAATAATGCGTCCTGCCCAGCGCCCGGTACGGGAAGCGCCGTAAAAGCTGAACATTCCTCTTGCCCTGTGGTCTGAGCAGGCTGCCGTCTGCATCGCCTGATACTTTTTGACACTGGACTTCGACAGCATGAGCCGCAGCTCCAGCACCGACTTCACAGGATCTTTCGCTGTTTTCAGCAATTCCCGCACCGCAGCCTTATCCAGACAGTCCGACTTATAGCCACGCTCCGCCAGCCATTCCAGAAGCTGATACACGGAATTCGGATTTTCGATGCCCGTCAGCCAGCGCATCTCCGCCGACAGCGTTGCCTTCGCCTGTGCATCCAGCGTAAGGGCGGCATCGACCAGTTCCATATCGACACGGATGCCACGGTCGTTGATCTCCTGATCCAGATAAAACTGTTCCCAGATGAAATCCGGCACGGGGAAACGGGAGAGCCGCTGGTCGATTGCCAGTTCTGCTTCCACGTCCTGCTTGTTGTAAGCCTTGAATGTCTCCCACTTGTCCGGCGCATCGGCAGGGGTGTGGAACTGCGGGACGCCGTTCACCGTATCGTAGGGAATGCAGAAATACTTGATGAGCGCCTTGCCCTCTGGCATCTTCTGCTGTTCGAGTTTGAGCGCCGCACCCGCATCGGCAAGCGTAGACGGCAGACCGAGCGTCCGACAATGGATCATGGTACACTGCCAGCCGACAGGACTCAGATAATCACAGACGGTATCGGCATCAATGCTGTAGCTGCGGAAGATCTGCGGATATTCTTCCCGCAGATATCTGGAGAGACATACACGCTCAAATTGCACGTTGAATGCCCGTTTGATGACCGATTCATCGGTGAGAGCAGAAAGAATCTCATCCGGTACACGATCACCGTTCGCCAGATCATAGAGCTGCACGGCACCGCCATCCACTGACACGCTCATCAGCGTGATAGCAAAATACGGAGAATCGGCGTAAGCGTACACACCACACTTGGTGATGTCACGGTCACTCCGAGTCTCCAGATCAATTTTTAAAGTTTTCATGGTTACACATCCTTAAACCCACCCGGACGGAATCCCGTCAGTCGCCCTCCCGACATTGCGTTGTTATTTCTTACGGTTCTTGAAGGTGTCGATCAGAATAGTGATCGAGATGGTTGTCCAGCAGAGCATCATCATGCAGCCGGACACACCCATAATCATCGTGAATACTGTATTCATACCGTCACCTCACGAAAGGAAATCGTCGTCATCGTCGGCGAAATCATCCTCTGCACGGCTCTTGCCGCCCAGCGGCTCACCGTCACGGAGCTTCTGGAGGTTGTTCAGACCGCAGGCGATTCCCTTGTTGCCGTTGGTATTGAAGGCATAGAAGTTGATGGAGGCTCTGCCGTAGATACCGGAGTAAAGCTCGCTGGTATCAAGAATCGGCTGGCAGTCGGCATCGACCACACCCGGCTTGGTTGCGCTGTTGGCGTTGATGAAGTAGCAGCCTGCGTATGCCGGATCGTCCGGGCGTTCTTCATCGCCGTCACGCAGCGGAGTTTTGATAGCTTTCAGTGGCGGCACAGACTTTCCGTTGCCCTTGAGCTTGCCCTGTCCCTCGTCGTAAGCAGCCTTGATCGCCGCCTTGATCTTCTCGACGGTCACGGTATCGGACTTCGGAATGATGAGCGAAACGCTGTATTTCGGGGTGCCGCCGTTGATCGCTTTCGGTTCATTCACGATGAGGTAGCTGAAGCGGGTATTCTTGCCAGTAACGACCTTTGTGGGATTGATAATCTTTGCCATGCTAATCTTCCTCCTGAAAATCATTGATTGTCCATACCGGACGTTTGTCCGACTCTGGTACGAGTGTGGGTTTGCCCTGCGGCTTTTCGATCAGGGAGCCGAGCAGGGTGTTGAACTTCTTGGTGCCGAGCAGCTTGGTCATTGCGGTTACGCCCATGAGTTTTTTCTCAAAGGGATCGTAGCCCGCATCGGTGACAGCCGCTGCAACGGCATCGGGGTTTGTGTATCTGCGGTTGCTGCGTCCTTCCACGACCTTGAAGCCGGGGTACTGCTTGCCGCTGATAGCCTGTTCGAGCGCATAAGCTTTGACATCGTTCACCCAGCCGATGAAGGTGTCAGCGCGATCGAGGATCAGGCTAATTTCATCGTCGGCGAGTGTATCCGGAACGGCAAAATCGTACTGCGCCATCTGCAAATTGTACTCAGCCCGTTTGCGGCAGGTCGCCTTGATGCGGCAGAATTGGCAGTGCTTTCCCGCGCTATAATCGCCCTCGCCCTTTGCCGCAAGTGCCGCAGCAGGGATGAGGACTTCCTCCGCCCAGCCGAGCAGTTCCTCCTTCGTGACCTCCGCCGTGCTGATGTTGTCCCGGCGGGGCTGGAAGATGATCATGCGGACGGTCTGGATGTCATACAGGGACTCAAAAAGATTCAGAGCGCCCAGCGCATACATACGCATCTGGCTGTTGCCATCGGCATCGACAAGAACGCCGAGACCGTATTTGAAGTCGATGACGGTCATCGTGCCGTCGGCGACAATGATACAGTCTGCGGTGCCGAAGCTCTCAGCCACCCAGCGTGTGAAGTCAAGCTTCTGTTCCACCAGCACCAGCGGATCGGGGCAGGTTTCCTTCGCCGTCTGCACCTGCTCCATGATGAATTCACAATAGGCGGTGGCGCATTCCTCCATCTCCTCATCGTAGAATTCCAGATCCGGAGTAGGATCACGCACCTTGTGACCAAGAGCCTTTTTGACTTTGTACTCACAGAGGGTATGCGCTGATGTACCGATTTTTGCATAACTGCTTCCGGTATCGCCGCCCGAATTCTCCTTTGCGGAGGGCGGGCAATTGATCCAGCGTTCGCTGCTGGACGGTGACAAAATCGCGTGTGATCCGTGCATCACAATCCCTCCGCTTCTGCCAGCACAGCAGCATAGTCGCTTTCGGCAATATCCGAGAGCTTTGATGCACCGTACTTGGCGATCAGTTCTTTGACCTCCGCCGTCTTGCCGCTGCGGGAGATCTCCGAAAGGCGGCTGCGGAGCTGCACGAAGGTGACAGGCTCGTCCTTCGGCGTCGGCTGTTCCTTCGGTGCTTCTGCTGCCTGCGGCTCGTCCTTTTCGGGATCGTAAATCTCCTCGAAGGTGTCGAGATAGGCGTTAGTTGTCTGCGACGTGAATTTCTGTAATGCAGCAGTAAGTGCATTCAGGGCGTTTACCAGTTCCATCATCGGATCCATTATGCTTGTCCTCCTTTGCCAGATTTTTTGCGAGTCGCTTTGACACCACAGAGATTGCCATCAGGGTGTCGATCAGTTCTTGGTTTTTCCTGTTCATGTGTCGTTCACCTCCCTTCATAACCCACTACAGGATCAAGGGCGTTTTGGACGAAACTTTTTCAGAAAAATATTCCGAACTCGGATTCAAGCTGTCTCCGCACCTTTTCAAGCTGTGAACGATAGGTGCTGCTCTTCAGGTTGAGCTGTTCCAGACACTTCCGCTCGGACATATCTTCATCAAGGCTCATCTGACCGACTGTGATGGCTTCGGGCATCAGTTCTTTCAGCCGTTCGAGAAGCTGGCGCATCAGGATCTGGTCGGTGACGATTTCTTCGGTATCAGATGTATCTGCGAAGGTGTCGCCGTGCATTTCCGTCTCATAATCGAGGGAAAGGTTGTCCCCGGCAGCACGATACTCGCAGACGTCACAGTCTCCGTCACATTTCCAAAGGTACTGCTTCGGGCAGCAGCACTGTCCATGATACTGGCGGCGGCTGCGGATACGGTTTGTTTCCGGTGTGATATTTGCATAGACATCCTCGGAAACAGGAATCAGGGTAACTTTGTGCGGATCATTGGCATCACGCATTGGCAGGTAAAACTGTTTTGACATAAAAAATCCTCCATTTGACTTGCGAATGGAGGAATCTCTACCGGCAAATGGGCATGACGAATCAGACCGCATTCCAGATGGATTACTCCATTCAGGATTGCAGCCGTCAGCTCAAATGACAGCCGTTGTATTCTGTTGTGCCGTCGCAGACCGTTGAGCCACCGTTGATCACTCGGTGCAATATGCAGCAGCAGACAGTTTAACGTCTTGTCCGGGACAGGTGTCTTATATCACCACTGGAGAAAACCAGCGGCGTTGGACGAAAGGTCTTCTATATAGGGGCAGAAAAGCAGGTTCATACAACGGAAAAACGTTTATTATTGAAAAATGCAGACATCATCATCGGTCGTTTTCGATGGTGAGAAGATCATCCAGCATAGCTTCAAGTTCCCAAGAGCTAACACTGGTCGGTGTGCCACCGTGCAAGGTCATAACAGAGCTGCTAACTTCCGGTTCATAGTGAGTATTGATGCGGCTTATCAGCATATAAGCCTGATTCTCCATTGCTTTTCTCTCGGTAATTGTCATGATGTTGACCTCCTGTATTCATAGCAAACAGTACTTGACTGTTCTGTTCTTGCTTCCATTCTACCTGAAAAAGCAAATAAACAAAATGTATTTGACTTGTACGAGACTTGTATTTCACTTGCGCGCATAGAAAGAAATTATATCAACTTCGATTTCTCAAAGTTTTTTGTTGAAATTGCAAATTTCATCTTGAAAAATGTGGAGGTTTGTGTTATAATAGAATATGAACATTAATTGAGCTGCCTGCCAATGCTCATGGATTTTTGAAAGGAAGGAGGAGGGAGCATGGTATACAGTTATAATAAGCTCTGGAAATTGCTTATTGATAAGAATATGATGAAAAAAGACCTAATGGAGAAAACAAAAATAACCTCTTCCACAATAGCAAAAATGGGAAGAGGCGAAGCAGTCAGCTTAGATATACTTGGCAGGATATGTGAAGTCATGGAGTGTAATATAGGCGATCTTATTGATTTTGTAAAAGAGGAAAAATAAAGAAAAACGGAGGGTAAGTTAATGACACTATGTTTTGCGGCTTTTATAAGAGTACTGCGAATATGCGCTAAGCCACAAGTCTATAACAAAACCCTTTGTACAGCAGTTGTAAAAACTGTTGATGAGTACACAATTATTGGAACTGATGACGGACAAATCAGCCACTTGATGTCGTGCGATTACAATCTTTCTCCCAAAGATGTAATTCAGCCTGTGCGAAATACAGATCTGTCAAAGATATCCCAAGGAATGCAGGCGTTTCTACTTCCGTTGCTGAAAGCGGAGATGATTCCGCAGGCGATTCTTGCATTACAGGATTTGGCACTGTCTACTGCAAATGACAGTACAAAGATTGGCTCTTTAACTAAAACAGAGCTTGCATATAAGACTGTATTTGAGCCTGCTGATTTCTTTGCAGATGTCTTTTACTTCACGGCTACGGAAATCGAGAATAAAACTGGAAAGAATGACATCGCTGAAGTTACCGAAGAATATGTAAAGGGCTTTGACGGGAGCCTTATAACAATTGAAGAATGTAAAATCTTAGATACTGAGGATCTTGACATCACGTTGGACTGTGATGGCTTTGAGGCGGTATTTCGCAAAGTTAATCACGATGAGGCATTTGCGCTAAAGAATAAAAGTGGTATCGAATTGTACTATTTGGATATTTCCGACTCTGCTTTCAACTATGAATATCTTAATGAGTATCTCCTTGACAGCGTAGGAATGTATGTATACTCTCGCACACAGATCAAGAACCTTGAAGAACGAAAGAAAGCTCGGAGCATTGGTATAAAAGCACTGCGTTTAATGAAAGAAAATGGCCAGCCAGATGAAAAAGGTACTGGTAACGAATTGGGCGAAATGTTGCTGTTCACTTTTATGGAGGGCGGTCTTCATGCGCCAAAGCTTCTAAGTAAGGTAGAGATTACAGCAGAAGCACATAGGTTCAAAAGCAAAAGTGATAGTGTCCACTTACTGAAGAAAAAAGTGAACGGCGAAATCTGCTACCAACTTGTGTTTGGAGCATCCAGTATCAGTGGCAGTATCATCGATGCTATAGATTCCGCATTTGAAGTTCTTGCGGTAATTAAAAATGGTCGAAAAAATGAACGTCAGATGGTTGAAAGCACACTTTTTAACAACACTTATGATCCAGAAACTACTGAACGTTTAAAACAGATTATCATTCCAAGCAAGCAGCGAACCGCAGCACCAGATATGGCATTCGGTATTTTTATAGGATACACTATAAATGTATCCGAAGATGACAATGATGATTTCCGCACACTTGCTGTTGAAAAAATGAAGGCTGATATACGTGAGGCTGTACCATACATCGAAAAGAAGGCTACAGAGCTAAACCTGACAATGCATTCGTATTACTTCTATTTTCTACCTTTCAATGATGCGGAGAATGACAAAAAACAGATCATGGACGAGCTGTTGGGAGGTGCATGATAATGACTGAACAGAACAACAAGCTCGGCTATTCCATATTTCACGGATTAGAACAGAATGAGTATCTGCGTGAAATATATGATGCGCTATTGCATAACTACTTCCTGCAGATATTTCATATTGATACCATCGCGCCGAAAGAGATGTATACAGAGGATGCGTTAAGATTTGCAGATTTGCTTTCAAAATCTGTACAGGTACCTCTGTATGAAATGCATCGTTCTTTAGCACAGGAAATTGTCACACTCTTGAATCAACTTACCCCCGGAGACAAGGAAATAGAATATGTAATGGGTTCAGTACTTGCAAGCACCAACAATTATCTCGGTTTGCAGCACAGCACACCTGATTTTCAGGAAGCTGGTCTCCTTGAACGGCTATCGGAGGAAACGATAAAAGAATATCTGCGTATTCCCTCAGAGCAGGACAAATACTTTCTAAGCTCTCAAAAAGAGGTATTTGACCACATGGTTGGCGATAGCTTTTTCAGTTACTCCGGACCGACATCAATGGGAAAATCCTTCGTGATGCGCACATTTATAAGGGAGCAAATCAAAAATGAAAGCAATTGCAACTTCGCTGTTATCATTCCGACAAAGGCTCTGATAAACGAGGTATCGAAGGAGCTGTCAGATAATCTTGGCAGTCTGCTCCGTGAGCATGACTATAGAATCGTCACCTCTGCGGGTGCTGCTATTCTTCAGGATAAGAACGCTCACAAATATATCTGTGTAATGACGCCGGAACGCTTAATGTATCAACTGATCGGATATCCAGATATACCGATACACTATCTGTTCATTGATGAAGCGCAGAAAATCTCTGACAAAGAAGGACGTAGTGCTTTCTACTATCAGATCGTAGAGATGCTTTATCGGGAAGAACCGCACCTGCACATTATATTTGCATCCCCGCATATTCCTAATCCCGGCGTTTACCTTGAGCTAGTTCCCACCGTGATAGCTGGCGAGCGCACTCATTATACATCGACGTACACCCCTGTCAGTCAGGAAAAATTCCTGATTGATATCCGCTCACACAACTTGGGCTATTATAATCCGTTGACGCAGGAACTGCACACACTCGCACCATTTGATCCGAGCATGACATTGCAATCTTTCCTGATAGAGTTGGGAGCAGAAAAAAAGAACCTTGTATACTGCAATGCCAAATGGAAGGTCGTTGAATTTGCAAGAGAATACGCGGATGCTCTCCCAGTGATAAATGATCCAGATTTGATCGCCCTTGCTGATGAAATTCGAGAGGAAATACACGACCGCTACTATCTTGCCGATACTATAGAAAGAGGCGTAGCATATCATGTTGGCTATCTTCCTACCAGCATTCGCCTACGAATAGAAGAGCTGTTCCGAAAGCGAGACGGTGGTGTACATACGATCTTCTGCACCAGTACTTTATTGGAAGGCGTTAATCTTCCTGCAGACAATCTGTTCATTACAGATTACAAAAACGGCTCCTCTCCGATGTCAGCAGTAGAATTCAGAAATCTTATCGGTCGTGTTGGTAGGCTACAATACAGTCTGTACGGAAATGCATTTCTGGTCTGTCTTCCGAATGAGAACACTGAGCCTCAGAATTATGTAACTCTGCTCCGAAAAGATATAGAGCTTCAGATGCTTTCGGTAGATACGATCAGCGATAAAGAAAAAGAATACATCCGCGAATGCTTAAAAGCTGGAAAGACTAAGCTTGAAAAGCTCAATGGTCAAACAGATGAAGGCTTCGCTCTTATGCGAAAAACAGCAAATATATTGCTTCGTGATATCATGCTTGGTCGTAAAGGAAGAATCAGTCGAGAATTCGAGTATGTTATTACAGCAGAAGACATTGTCTTAATAAAAAAGCAATTTACAGGACGAAAGACTGAGCCAGACGACGATATCAACTTGTCTCTGGATCAAGTCAGTGCACTTGTTAATGCGATTGAAGGTGGTCTAAAATATCCTCGTGTAGACTATTACGGAAACATTAATTATCAAGCAACACTTGATTTTTTAGAAAAGCTGTGTGAAGTTTTCGATTGGGAAATATACGAGTCAGGAACGCTTGGGTATATCAAAGATGGTGTTCATAGTAAATTAAGGTTCTACGCTAATTTTTTAATTCAATGGCTCTCCGGAAAAGGTACAAAATATATGATTGAAGAAGCCATTAATTATAAGCGTGGGAAAAAAATCTATATCAATCATGAATCCGTCCCATTTGTCGATTGTGCAGAGCACTATAACAAAGTGGTTGAGGAAACTTTGAACGATATAAATGTTATTCTTTTGTTCAGGTTATCAAACTATTTCATGCGCGTATCTACCGAACTGAAAAAGTATACTAACAAGGAATACCTTACTAATGACTGGTATGAGTATGTCGAATACGGCACAACAGACAAGACTTGCATACTTTTACAGAAAAACGGTTTCTCATCTGAAGTTGCCACATATATACACAAGCATGAAAGTCAATACGTTGAGCATACTGAAGATGGTATAAAGCTAAATATGTCTGTTTTAGCCTGTTCACGAAAAAGTGTTCAGGAAGAGGCAAAGGCGGTATACAACAATGTACCTGAACTGTTTATAAATGAATGACGGTAAACTGCAAGGCTTACTTCACAATGGAGGTTAAATTTACATGGCTGATAAGACAAACGCCAACATTGGCTTTGAAAAGCAACTGTGGGATGCAGCGTGTGTTCTGTGGGGACACATCCCTGCCGCTGAATATAGAAAAGTTATCATCGGACTGATCTTTCTCCGATACATCTCTGCTGCTTTTGATAAGCGGTATCAGGAACTTGTTGCAGACGGTGATGGCTTTGAAGATGACCGCGATGCATATACAATGGAAAACGTGTTCTTCGTACCGGTGGAGGCACGTTGGAGTACTATTGCAGCAGCGGCTCATACAGCAGAGATCGGTACTGTCATCGATAATGCCATGAGAGCTATCGAGGCGGAAAATAAAACTCTGAAGAATGTTCTTCCGAAAAACTATGCCAGCCCAGATCTTGACAAGCGTGTTCTCGGTGATGTGGTTGACCTGTTCACCAACATGGATATGATGCAAACCACGGATAAGCACAAAGACTTACTTGGAACAACCTATCAGTATTGCATTAAACAATTCGCCGCTTATGAAGGTGTAAAAGGCGGCGAATTCTATACCCCCGAAAGTATAGTTAAAACAATCGTTGCTATTTTGCAGCCGTTTGAAAATTGTCGTGTCTATGATCCATGCTGTGGTAGTGGCGGTATGTTTGTGCAATCGGCAGATTTTGTTGAAGCGCACAGCGGAAAAAGAGACTGTATATCTGTTTGTGGTCAGGAATCTAATGCTGACACATGGAAAATGGCAAAAATCAACATGGCGATTCATGGAATTGGGGCTAATCTGGGAGAGTATCAAGCAGATACATTCTTCAATGATCTGCATAAAACGCTGAAAGCGGACTTTATAATGGCAAATCCGCCGTTCAATCTCTCGAACTGGGGGCAGGACAAGCTCAAAGATGATATTCGTTGGAAATACGGTGTACCGCCTGCCGGAAATGCGAACTATGCGTGGATACAGCACATGATACACCACCTTGCACCAAACGGCAAGATCGGTCTGGTGCTTGCGAACGGTGCGCTGTCTACGCAGTCAAGCGGTGAGGGCGATATTCGTAAGAATATCATTGAAGCCGACTTGGTTGAGGGTATCGTTGCGATGCCGACACAGCTTTTCTACTCCGTCACTATCCCTGTAACGCTGTGGTTTATCACAAAGGGGAAGAAGCAAAAAGGCAAGACGCTCTTTATCGATGCCCGCAAAATGGGACATATGGTTGACCGCAAGCACAGAGATTTCTCCGAAGAGGATATCCAGAAACTTGCAGATACATTCGCTGCGTTCCAAGATGGTACGCTTGAAGATGTAAAGGGCTTCTGCGCTGTTGCGACATTGCAGGATATTGCAAAACAGGATTATATCCTTACGCCGGGACGATATGTCGGCATTGAGGAGCAGGAAGATGACGGCGAGCCGTTTGACGAGAAGATGAAGCGCCTGACTTCGGAGCTGTCGGAGATGTTCGCAAAGTCCCATGAGCTTGAAAACGAGATCAGGGAGAAGCTGGGGGCGATTGGGTATGAAGTTTAATATATGGAATGATTTTCCTCAGAAGCCTTTACCCGAACTATTAGATTTTATTGTAGACAATAGAGGAAAAACTGTTCCTACGGTATCACAAGAAGAAGCGTGTGAAATCGTTCTTATAGCCACAAACTGTATTAGAAATGAAAATCTATATCCTGTCTATGAAAAAGTACGCTATATCTCAAAAGAAACATACGAGAAGTGGTTTCGTGCGCACCCGATTAGCGGTGATATTATTTTTGTAAACAAAGGAACTCCAGGCAGAATATGCTTTTGCCCAGAGAATATAGACTTTTGTATAGCGCAGGATATGATGGCGTTCAGAGTCAATTCATCTGTGCTTTATAACAAATATCTTCTTGCAGTATTGCGAAGTCGTGAAATGCAGGAACAAATTAGGATAACAAGTGTAGGAGACACTATTCCACACTTTAAGAAGGAATTCCTTAAAGAACTTACAATTCCGCTTCCACCAATGGATGTTCAACAGATTATAGGTGATTATTATTTTAAGCTATCTGAGAAAATAGAGCTTAATAAGAAGATAAATGAAAATTTATGCTTGCAAGCCGCTTAAATTTTGACCGCTGACACATCAATCTCGCCAGACATCAGCCTGGGAAGTAATGCGTCTCTCGTGGATAACAAGCAATATATTTCATCAATATTGGCCTTGGTTTGCATCCTAATTGCATGAAGTATAGCACCTATTTTCAGTTGTTCATCCATCGGAGGAAGCATAAAACGGTATTTCTTGAAGTCCTTAAGGACAATTCTTGGCAATGCCGAGCCAGAAACATAGTTATCGCCTACATCTTTGCGGACGGAAGGCTGCTTAAGGAGATACAAGAGTATTTCCGGCATTATGATATTTATATCTGGTCTAAAAATGGCGATGGACGATAGTATAGCTTCATCTTTCTCTTCGGAGCAGATGAATATCTCCTTCAGATAACTACCATCTTTAGCAACTAAGATGTCATTAAGCAGAGGAACACAGTCGCCCTTTTGCATCTTTCGGAAATCTTCTTCTGAAATATGCTTACAGGACGATGGATTGAAACCGTAGGTTTCCATATCCTTGACAGAATACATCGGGTACGGAGAATCAGGAGCATCTGCGGGACTATAGTGCGATCCATCAGTTATTCGGGTACATACATCATCCAGCGATACTTCTGTCCAGTTAGAAGGAGCAACACCGCCATATGGTGTGAAATCCATAAAAAAATGGCGGAAAAGGGCTAACGCTTGCTGTTCTAAATTTTCATTTATGTTAGGATAAACAATATGGATTTAAAGAAAAAAATATACTATAGCTTTGATTTAGCATTGTTTTTGTCAGGAATTCTTTTGCTATTATTTAGCCAGAGTAAATCTCAAACAATTGAAATCAGGGCGATTATGGGAGAGCTGGCTATCATATCCTCATATTTTCTTTTCCCATTTATTGATTCAAAAAAGAAGGAAAAATTCTATCAAACATTATCATTTCATTTTGTTTTGTTGATAGTTTCGCTTTTTATTGCATATGCCTCCTTAAAAGTATATGTAAACTATGCTGATGGTTCTGTATGGTGGAAAGAAATTCTTGCTGCGGGTGGAGTTCTTTTAGTTTTAACTTATCTATCATATTTGTTGATTAACTTTGTGAGGTCACTATATCTGCTAAGTGAAAAACTAATATCGTTTCTTATTAATTCTAATGTTGAGAGCAAATATAAAAACGCAAAGAAAATTATAGAGAAGATTACTGCATTTATAGTTACATTAACAGCAATGGCAGCAAGTATAACAGCTTTAATCGCTTCGTTAAAGAACATCATATAATATGAACACATGGTTGTAGGATGTTGGTACTTTGAAAGGAGTACCAACAATGAAAACTACGCTTATCACCACTATCGAGCAGGCAATGCTGAAAAAGCTTGATAATGCACAACTTCAAGCCTTGCATGAGGTTCTTGTGCAGGCTTTCAAGGGCGTGTCGTTCACGGCTGTGGCTGATGCCGACAAAGCACCCGACAATACGGAGATTTTAGAGGAATTTCTTTCTGCAAAGCGGATAGAGGGGTGTTCGGAGAAGTCACTGAGCTACTACCGCAAGACGATCACGGCGGCTCTTGACGGTATCGGCAAGGGTATCAAGCATATCACAACGGACAATCTGAGGGCTTATCTGACCGACTATCAGTCTGAAAAGAAGTCCAGCAAGGTCACTATGGATAATATCCGCCGTATCCTGTCGAGCTTCTTCTCTTGGCTGGAGGACGAGGACTATATCATCAAAAGTCCCGTTCGGCGTATTCACAAGGTTAAGACAAGTAAGACTATCAAGGAAACCTACACGGACGAGAACCTTGAGCTAATGCGTGATAACTGCGTAGAATCGCGGGATTTAGCGATGATTGATATGCTCGCTTCTACGGGTATGCGTGTCGGTGAAATGGTCTTGCTGAACCGCAGCGACATTGATTTCAATGAACGTGAGTGTGTGGTGGTCGGCAAGGGCGATAAGGAGCGTATGGTATACTTTGATGCCCGTACAAAGCTCCATTTGCAGAGTTATCTTGCTTCACGGACGGACAGCGATCCTGCCCTGTTCGTGTCGCTCCGATCTCCCCATAAGCGGTTGACGATTGGTGCGATAGAGTTGCGATTGCGTGAAATGGGGCGAAAACTCGGTATAAACAAGGTACACCCTCACAAATTCAGGCGGACGCTTGCGACTATGGCTATCGACAAGGGTATGCCGATCGAACAGCTTCAAAGGTTGCTCGGTCATCAAAGAATTGATACTACACTACAATATGCGATGGTGAAGCAGAGCAATGTGAAGCTGGCGCATAGGAAATATATTGGATAGGACGGTGTAATGATGTACACTGAAACAATAAAATTGGAAAGCGTAATTACAGATATAGCAGCAGGACCGTTCGGCTCGAATCTGAAAGTATCCTGTTTTGTGGATTACGGCTTCCCAATAATTGATGGTGCTAACCTGAAAGGGTTTAAGGTAACAGATAATGTCACTAAATTTGTTACAGAAGAAAAGGCAAGGTCGCTCCATAGGTCTATTGCCAAAAGAAATGACGTTATTGTTACGATAAGCGGAACTTTAGGACAAATAGCGTATATACCCGAAAACTCAATGTTTGAGGAATACCTTTGCTCTCAAAGACAATTCAGGGTGTCATTTGATACTGAGAGAGTTTTTGTTCCTTACTTGGTATATTATTTTCATTCTCGTGAGGGACAGCACAAGATTCTTTCTTTTGCCAATCAAACAGGTGTTCCTGCATTGTCACAACCTCTAAAGAATTTCAGAAACATTGAGGTTGATTTGCCCGATATTGATACGCAAAAGCAGATTGCAAGTGTTATGCTATCATTAGACAATAAGATAGAACTGAATACTGCGATAAATGAAAATTTAGAGCAGCAGGCACAGGCGTATTTCGTAGACCTATTTATCACCAATGCTAATCCGAATTGGAGAATAGGCACTATTTCCGATTTGGGCAATGTAGTCGGTGGAGGTACTCCGTCAAAAAAGGTTGAGGAATACTATACAAGCGACGGTATAGCGTGGATAACCCCTAAAGACTTATCTAATGACAAATCCAAATTTGTTGCTCAAGGCGAAACAGATATTACAGAATTAGGGCTTTCCAAAAGCAGTGCTACCCTTATGCCAAAAGGTACTGTACTGTTCAGCTCTCGTGCGCCTATCGGGTATATTGCTATTGCAGACGGTCAAGTATGCACAAATCAGGGCTTCAAGTCTATTGTTCCATTGGATAATGTAGGTACTGCTTTTGTTTATTATTTTCTAAAAGAAAACCTTTCTGCAATTGAAAATGTTGCTTCGGGTTCTACATTTAAGGAAGTATCAGGCGGTACCATGAAGAGTTTTACGGCAATCATTCCTGATAACGATACATTAGCTGAATTTCAGCGGTTTTGCAGTCCTCTATTTGAACAGCAGCGAGCTTTAGAGTACGAAAATCGTTATCTTGCGTCTATTCGAGATACGCTCCTGCCGAAGCTGATGAACGGCGAGATCGATGTGTCGGCGGTCAAGATTTAGGCGACTTGCAAGCGTAAATTTTCATTTATGTTAGGAGGGATATTGTGAAGATACAGCTTGATCCGCAACTTTGCGTGAAGCTGCGTGAAAAAATCAATGAACACCATAACTTTACTTATGAGAAAACTGCTGATTTTAAGTTCCCGAACAGTAGGAACGAAGTAACAGCAGGAGCTTATAATTGCATCTGTGCTACGCTTGATCGTATTAATGACTTGGTTGAGCATTGCAATAGTATCGAAATAGAGGGACAATTCGGACTTTGTGATTTCTTAAATTATACTCAAAGCCTTATAGAATGTATTACTATTATAGGCAAGGTCTATAAGGTAGCTCCGCTTTATAAAGGAACTGACAAGACCGATACTACTGTTTTTCATCAGGCTGGTCTGAACAATTACGGAAATGATGAAAAATATTTTACATATCTACGCTCTTTATGTTCCGTTCACCCTGTTGAAACAAGCCGGCATAAGGAATATCAAGGCGATCAAGCGGAATGGTGTCCGTATATTCTTTCGGGTAAAAGCTCTATGCTCGTTTGTTTCCCGAACGTATATCCTGATTTGCCTGATTTGCAGGATGCTGATTTTGTAGTTACAGTATATCGTAATGATTTGAAGCTCTGTAAATATGTACCTATCCACGTTAAAGAGATTATCGCTTATGTTCAGAAAAGGTATCAGCATATAAATCAGATCATAAAAGCTGTAACCAATTATAATCAGGAGCTTATTGATAATTTCAAGAAGAAGCCTATCCCTGAATCAGAAGCCTTTACCGATTATGTTTCATACCTTAACAGCCTTCAGAATGCTATCACTGAGCGATGTGGAGAAAATCACGCTGATAAGACTAAAGAATGGATTTGCATTATAAAGGCGCATTTTGAAAATGACGAAATGCAAGAAAAACTGCTTGCATATCAGGAAGCCCTCAAAACAGGAATATCTTCTGTTCATCAGCATTTACAGCAAATGGGCATTGACTACTATTTTGAGGAAGAACCTATATCATACGATACAAGGTTTGTAAAAAGTGGCTATGCACTTGAAAAGTTAGGATATCTTCAAGAAGATTTTTGGAGATTATCATTTGATGAAGCAATCAAACTTGCTGAAAGCGGTGGAGAGCCTTTCTGCAATGAACGCATAGATACTATGTTAAGTATCATCTCAGATGCCCGTATGAATGGTGCTGACGAGAAAGATTTAATGGATATAGCAAGAGAAATAGATCACCGATACACAACAACTAACTCTGAATGGGCAAGAATACAGTTAAAGATAATCGAGCCGTATTTCGATAATGTAGTAGAATTTGACTATCACTTGAACGATTGGTATCTGCATTTACAAGTTGAGATAGCCTTTTGGTTGATCTCTCAAAGGAGCTGATAGAATATGCCCTACACCGAAGAAAAATACGAAAACGCTATTATACAGCTATTCGAGGAAATGGGATACACCCACGCCTACGGTCCGGCGGTTGACCGTGACTATCGGATTCCGCTGTATATGGACGAGCTGACGGCAGCACTCTATCGTCTTAATCCTACGCTCCCTGATGATGCGATCAGCGATGCGCTCTTTAAGCTCCAGAACTTTGAAAACGGCGAGCTGGTGCAGAAAAACGCTGTATTTATGGACTATCTGCAAAACGGCATTGAAGTCCGCTATACTGAAAAGGGCGAGGAGCGTTCTGCGCTCTGTTACCTTATCGATTACGAAAACACGGACAATAACTCCTTTATTGTTGCAAATCAGTGGACTTTCATTGAGAATGACGAGAAGCGCCCCGATGTTCTGCTGTTCATCAATGGTCTGCCCGTGGTGCTTATGGAACTGAAATCTCCATCCCGTGAGGAAACGGACGCTTCCGAAGCCTATACGCAGATCAGAAACTATATGCACTCCATTCCGTCAATGTTCATCTACAACGCTATCTGCGTTATGAGTGACCTTTCGGAGAACCGAGCAGGCACGATCACTTCGGGCGAGGATCGCTATATGGAGTGGAAAACAAAGGACGGCAGCTATGAAAATACGCAGTTTGCTCAGTTTGACACATTCTTTGAGGGTATCTTCACGAAAGACCGTCTGCTTGATATTCTGAAAAACTTTATCCTGTTTTCCAATGAGGGCTTGCAGAGCTACAAGATACTTGCAGGCTATCATCAGTATTTCGCCGTTCGCAAGGCTATCGAATCCACAAAGAAAGCTACTGTCACCGACGGTAAAGGCGGTGTGTTCTGGCATACGCAGGGTTCGGGAAAGTCGCTGTCAATGGTGTTCTATGCCCATTTGCTCCAATCTGCCCTTGAAAGCCCGACTATCGTTGTTATCACGGATAGAAACGATCTTGACGATCAGCTCTATTCGCAGTTTGCGAAGTGCAAGGCTTTCCTCCGTCAAGAGCCTGTCCACGCAGAGAGCCGTGAACACCTGAAAACGCTCCTCGACGGTCGCAAGGCTAACGGCATTATCTTCACAACGATGCAGAAGTTTGAGGAATCCGGCGAACCACTGTCTGAGCGCAGAAACATCATCGTTATGGCGGATGAGGCACACAGAGGACAGTATGGTCTGACCGAGAAAATCAAAATGACACAAAATGAGGATGGAGAGTTTGTTGCAAAAAAGGTAATCGGCACTGCTCGTATTATCCGTGATACGCTGCCAAACGCGACATATATCGGCTTTACAGGCACCCCAATCTCACTTGAGGACAGAAATACCCGTGAGGTGTTCGGTGATTATATCGACATCTATGATATGACGCAAGCTGTCGAGGACGGTGCTACACGTCCTGTCTATTATGAAAGCCGTGTTATGAAGCTGAAACTCGACGAAAACACACTGCGGCTTATCGACACGGAATATGACATCATGGCTCAGAATGCTGATGCTGATGTCATTGAGCGCAGCAAGCGAGAGCTGGGACAGATGGAAGCTATCCTCGGTCATGAAGATACCATTGCCTCGCTTGTTGACGATATACTGGATCATTATGAGAATTACCGTGAGAATCTCCTGACTGGTAAGGCTATGATCGTAGCATATTCCAGAGCGATTGCCATGAAGATTTACAAACGCATTCTCGAAGTGCGTCCCGGGTGGGAAGAAAAAGTTGCCGTTGTCATGACAGGATCGAATAAAGATCCGGAGGAATGGCATAACATCATCGGCAACAAGCATCATAAAGAGGAACTCGCACGAGAATTCAAAGATAACGATAGCCCGCTTAAGATCGCTATCGTTGTCGATATGTGGCTAACCGGATTCGATGTTCCGTCTCTTGCTACAATGTATGTCTACAAGCCCATGATGGGTTATAATCTGATGCAGGCAATTGCGCGTGTCAACCGTGTATTCCGTGATAAGGAAGGCGGTCTGGTAGTCGATTATGTCGGCATCGCATCTGCATTGAAGCAGGCAATGAACGATTACACAGTCCGTGACAAGAAGAACTACGGTAATACTGACATTGAAAAGGTAGCATATCCGAAGTTTCAGGAGAAGCTTTCCATTTGTCGTGATCTGCTGCATGAATATGATTACTCAGCCTTTTTCGGCGGTAATGAACTGACAGCCGGAAGAACGATCACAGGTGCTGTGAACTTCCTTATGGACAGAAGCAGGGAAAGAGACCGGGAAAGCTACACTAAAGAAGCATTGTTGTTGAAGCAGGCGCTATCCCTTTGTTCTTCCATTGCAGAACAATCTGAACGTGACGAGGCGGCTTTCTTTGAGGCGGTTCGTGTATTGCTGATGCGAATTCTTAATCAGGGCAGCGGAAAAAAGCTCTCGCTCCCGGAAATCAATGCGAAAATCAATGAGTTACTGAAGCAGAGCGTCAAGAGTGATGGCGTTATCAATCTGTTCTCGGACAAGGAGCAGGATTTCTCGCTGTTCGATCCGCAGTTCTTGGAAGAAATCTCGAAGATGAAAGAGAAGAACCTTGCAGTCGAGCTGTTGAAACGCTTGATTGCTGAGCAGGTTCATATCTATCGTCGCACCAACCTCGTAAAATCTGAGAAGTTCAGCGAGATCATGCAAAGTGCCATGAATCGCTATTTGAACGGTATGCTGACCAACGAAGAAGTTATACAGGAAATGCTTGCTCTTGCAAAGCAGATACGTGAGGCAAAAGAAGCGGGCGAAAAGCTCGGTTTAACCGCTGATGAGCTTGCATTCTATGATGCACTGACCAAGCCGCAGGCGATTAAGGATTTTTATGAAAATGAAGAGCTTATCGCTATTACTAAGGAACTTGCCGAAACGCTGCGCCGCAATCGGACTATCGACTGGCAAAAGCGAGATAGCGCACGGGCAAAAATGCGCATGATGATAAAAAAGCTGCTGAAGAGCCATCGCTATCCTCCGGAAGGAATGGACGATGCTGTTCAGACAGTTATGTCGCAGTGCGAGCTCTGGACTGACAATAATGATATGGAATGATCGTAGGATGATTTTATAATGGATGCCAGAAAAGGAAATATCTACGAAATACTAAACGGAAACAAACAATTTCTTATTCCAGTCTATCAACGCTATTATAGCTGGGATATTGATCAGTGTAAACGCCTTTGGAATGATATCGTTGAAATGCAGAAAAAAGGTAAATCAGGTCATTTTGTAGGCTCCATTGTGAATATAGCAGAGCAAGCCATGCCTACAGGTGTCCAGAAATTCATGATTATTGATGGACAACAGCGCACCACAACATTAACGCTGCTTCTGTTGGCATTGAGAGATTATGCTATAGCAAACCCAGCAGATACAACTATCAATGCTAAACGCATCGATAATATGCTGCTGAAGAATGAATATGAATCCGGCGATGAGAGATACAAACTCCTGCTTACCGAAACAGATCGAGATATTCTCATCAGCTTGATAGAAAGTAAGCCTATTGCTGATGGAACAAAATCTAAGCTGCTTGATAATTATAAGTATTTTGTCGGTAAGATTGCTGATCAAGAACTTTCTCCCGCTGAAATATATGAATCAATAGGCAAGCTACAGATTGTCAATATCACATTGGATCGTACTATGGATGACGCACAGGCTATCTTCGAGAGCTTGAATTCGACAGGTAAAGAGTTGTCTGAGTCTGATCTGATCCGCAACTATGTGCTTATGGGATTAGAGCCGACAGAGCAAACGTATGTTTATGAGCATATGTGGCGACCGATGGAGTTGATGTTCTCATATGAAACGCAAGACACCTTAATGGACAAGTTCTTCCGCGACTACTTAACAATGAAGTTAACACGCATCCCTAAGCAAGGGCGTGTGTATGATGAATTTAAACTTTATCATCTTAACTGCGAATTCAGTACAATCCGCGAGCTTTGCCAAGACTTATTGACTTATGCCAAGTATTATACAGATATAGTGTTTGCGCGTAGCAGTAATCCGGTTCTCAAAGGACTTTACTCTGACATCAATGACTTGCGCATGGAAGTATCCTATCCGTTCCTGATAAAGGTTCATAATGATTATGCTGAACACATTATCACAGAAGACGAACTGCTTGAAATACTACGACTTTGCATCAGCTATGTATTCCGAAGAAGTATATGCGGTATTCCAACAAATTCTCTCAATAAAACCTTTGCTACCCTTCGTAACGAAATACGTCAGGACGATTATCTGAATTCTATCAAAGCTTTCTTCATCCTGCGTGATGACTACAAGGAATTCCCGAACGACGAAAAGTTTGTAGCTGCATTCATTTCGAGGGATACATACAATATGCGTTCACGTAACTTTATTCTCAGCCACTTGGAGAACTTTGAAAACAAGTCTATAATAGTTGTTGAGAATTATACAATTGAGCATATTATGCCGCAGAATAAGAATCTGTCTATCGAATGGCAAACGATGCTCGGAGCAAATTGGAGAGAGATTCAAAAGACATACCTCCACACAATTGGAAACCTGACTTTAACTTGCTACAATTCGGAAATGAGTGATCACTCATTTCTTACGAAAATAGACATGGAAGGCGGTTTCAAAGAAAGTGCTCTTAGGTTAAATGGCTTTGTTGTTAAACAGACAGAATGGACTGAAAGCACTATTAAGACACGAGCAAAGTTGTTGGCTGAGAAAGCTAAAAAGATATGGGCATTCCCTAAAATGACAGATGCTGAACTTGCTCCGTATCGCACCAATGAAAAACCTGCTGAACGCTATTCTCTGGATTCATATGATATAAATGTTTTGACCAAGACCTTGTTTGATGTCCTTGACCGCCGTATTCAGAATCTTTCTCCTGCCGTCAAAAGAGAATTCAAGAAACTATATGTCGCTTATAAACTGGATACGAACTTTGTTGATATTGTGTTCCAGAAACAAAGACTACGCATTTCTGTAAATATGAAGTATTCGGAAGTTTCTGATCCCAACGGAATCTGTAAGGACATCACCGGGCTTGGACGCTGGGGCAATGGAGATGTAGAACTTTTTATGGAGCATACATCAGATGTGGATCGAGTGATGGAGATTATTGAGCAGTCTTACAAACTTCAAGCAGACGAATAAAAATCGTAATGTAGGGAGTGATTAAATGACAGAACAGAAGATAATCGACCGTGACACCTACCGTGCGATAAAGAAAATGAGCCGTGAGGAGCTTCAAGCCTTCCTGATGCGCTACGCTGACGGACTGCTGGAGAAAGACGGCAAGTCCATCGACCTCCGAGAGGTTGAGAAAGACCTCCGGCAGATCAAGAGTATCTGCGATAAGTGCGTCGAAGAAATCATGGCAGTATTTGAAAAGCATCTGGGCGTTTGAGAGAAAAAGAAAGCCCTCGTTGCGTTACGAGGGCTTTCTGTAGTTGTATTATTACGGATGGAAGACGCTGCCGTTGTTAACGGAACCGTAATGGAAGTGAGCTTGGTTTTTCCTGTAATTAAGTTTTTACTTAAAAATAATAGTAAAGACGTAGCTTTCACAGATAATGACACATAACAGCTTCAAATACACGTTGGCTTTCCCCTCTCGTATTATCCAGCAGTTTCTCATTGAAAAATGGAATAGATTGCAAATGATACCCCATCTTTATTATTATACCTCCGCAAAATCCAGATTTTTGGGCACATTTCTGCGTGCGGATTTTGAGCGAAAACAGCCTACTAAACAGTATCCGAAGCATAGTTAAGGATAAAGGTAATCATTTTCAACGTGTCGTGGCACGTTGAGTGCGTAGTATTGATGTCAAGGAATGAAGGCTGAAAAGCCCGATTTTACG
>ERZ1673695.517-NODE-517-length-58852-cov-14.018657_pt1 | contig 58852 bp, 51 predicted proteins | sample MGYA00580225_ERZ1673695 | MGnify/ENA primary metagenome ERZ1673695 (study PRJEB41218, sample SAMN15661739) | gut metagenome | host: Homo sapiens | place: Canada: London | collected 2015-08-20/2019-03-30 | study: EMG produced TPA metagenomics assembly of... | reverse complement strand
TTTGAATCTGAAATCTCACAGTGCGAAGGGATTGCACCGAAGTTCTTTCCAGACCTGAAAGGAATATTTGAATCCGGAATAGAGGTCCATCGCATCCGCTTTTATGTCCAGTTTCCAGACCTAAAAGGAATATTTGAATCCATTCGTGTCCAGCGATCACGTAAGGCGATTGAGAAGTTTCCAGACCTAAAAGGAATATTTGAATCAAATTTTACAGAGGTCGTCCCCGGTGTGATGGTTGAGTTTCCAGACCTGAAAGGAATATTTGAATCTTGGAATGTGGCCTGCCTTATCAGTCAGATTAATACGTTTCCAGACCTGAAAGGAATATTTGAATCTGCTTTAGGTCCCGAAGGCATCCTTTATATTGCGTTGTTTCCAGACCTGAAAGGAATATTTGAATCGAGGGTACGTCAGGCGCCGCACCCGAGCCGGTGACGAGTTTCCAGACCTGAAAGGAATATTTGAATCTTCGCTGGCTGATATAGAAGAGCTTATCGGCAACTAGTTTCCAGACCTGAAAGGAATATTTGAATCATGTCTGAGATGCCGAAGCATGAGATAGCTGTTACGTTTCCAGACCTGAAAGGAATATTTGAATCTTTGTCAACAAGTTTGACCTCCCGGAAGCATAACGAAGTTTCCAGACCTGAAAGGAATATTTGAATCTATGTATATGATGCAAGGCAGCAGAGCAATTCCGGCGTTTCCAGACCTGAAAGGAATATTTGAATCTTTCGCCCCTGTCCGGCAGCGTCCACAGCCTGGCGTCATTTCCAGACCTGAAAGGAATATTTGAATCGGATACTCGCCTATTGTAACAATCCCAGGCTTCCCCGTTTCCAGACCTGAAAGGAATATTTGAATCGTCTATTCTCAGCCATTTCCGGCGCGGCACGAACATGTTTCCAGACCTGAAAGGAATATTTGAATCGACACAACCCGTCCATTTTTTCGCGCCCGTGATGTGTTTCCAGACCTGAAAGGAATATTTGAATCCCATAAAAGTATAGGTATAATAGCAGTTTTCAAGGTTCAGTATACATCAGTATAAACAAACGTAAAAGAAACACAAATCGCTATTGGTACGATTGTTACTGCTTATTTGCCTTTTCACAAAGTCTGTCGATCTCCATGTATTTTATCACTATTGGAGGTCGACGCGGAAATTTCTGCATTACTATATTAGCAAAAATAGAGCTATCCCCTCTCCCTCACCGCCCGATAATATCCCGTGATCACCTTCTGGTCTCTCATGTATGTGATCACTTTTTCCTTCGCTATCTTGTCCAGGTCTTTTAGAAGAGCCACTATTTCGTTATCCAGCGGATCAGCGAACATCAGCTCTCCCTCTTTCGGTTCGGCGAGTCTGCCATCGGTTATCCGCCGTTCTGTTTCTGGAGCAACGGCGATTCCCATCTCCTCATAGGCGAGATCCATAACGGAGCACTTCAATACTTTTGCCACATTGGCTAGAACATCAAGGGGAATTTTTCTTACTCCGTTTTCGTACTGGCTCATCGTGTTCGGCTTTACGTTTATCAATCTGGCGAGCTCTCTTTGAGTCAATCCAACTCTTTTTCTCCTTGCGACAACCTCTTTTCCAATCATTATCTTTTCCTCCATTTATAGTTTCTACATAGTTTGAATATCACGGAATGTGAATTATTTAATTGACAGTTCTCGAATTCGAGACTATATTTAATCTCGTTATGTGATGTATGGAATTCTCAAAAAGGCGGTAATATCCGTGAACAAAAATGAGCTGCGGTACCTGCGTCTGAAAAACAACCTGACTCAACGGCAGATGTGCGAGATCATCGGGATCTCGTGCAGCAGGTATTCGCGTATTGAGAGGGGGTATGTCGTTCCAACTGAGGCGGAGTGTGAGAAGCTGGCGGAATATTTGGGGATATGTGAAAGAAAATGGCGTTCGTAACAGAGTGTGTCTGAAAAGTTCAGTCACAACAGCTTGATCTGGCACCGAGAATTTTTATTTTAACGGGAGGCGTATCTATATGAAAAAAGTTATCTTAGCGGTTTTGATCCTCACCTTTATCATCTCATCATCGGCAATGGCGGCAACTACCTTTATCACAATCGGCACGGGAAGCACCGGCGGTACCTATTACCCCGTCGGCGCCGGGCTTGCTAAGATATGGACGAAGTATGTTCCGGATCTTAAGGCCGACGCCCAGTCAACAGGCGGCACCGTCCACAATATTCAGTTAATGGAGAAGAAGGAGATCCAGGCTGCGACGATGGATAATAATTATTACAACGCCTACAACGGGCTGCTCAAATATAAGGGGCAGGAGCATAAATACCTGCGCGGGATGCTCCCCCTTTATCCTGAGCCGGTGCAGATAATGGTGGCTAAGGGAAGCGGCATCAAATCTCTGAAGGATTTCAAAGGCAAGCGTATCTCTATCGGCGCGGTGGCCAGCGGTACGGAGCTCAGTGCGCGCGAGCTGATCAAGGCCGCGGGGCTGGACCCCGATAAGGATATCAAAGGTGAAAATCTCGGCGTCGGCGATACAGGAAGCGCCTTCGCCGACAAGCATATCGACGCGGCGGTGATGCTCGGCGCGCTTGGAATGGGCGGCGTTGTGGAGCCGTCGACGCTCGGCCTTGTCGAGTTCATCGATATCCCCGACGATATTATTGAGAAGGTCATCAAGCAGTCGCCCTACTGGTTCAAGTTCACGATCCCCGCAAACACTTACAAGGGACAGCCGGCCCCCGTCAAGACATATGCGGGGCCCAATATCATAACCGTCACGGCGGAGATCCCTGACGATCTCGTTTACCTGATGACAAAGACGGCCTTTGAAAATAAAAAAGACCTCGTTACTATCTCCTCCAATATGCAGAACATGACCCCAGAGGGCGCCAAGAACATTATGATACCTCTGCACCCGGGCGCTATGCGGTACTATAAAGAGATCGGCGTGATCAAGTAACTTACTCTCCCAACTCCGCTGAGGATGGGAGCGGTATATTATCCCCCGCTCCTATCCCCAGCCCTACACGCGCGGCGCGTAGTTTATATAACAATCAATCAGACATTCAGCAAGGTATTCTTCCATAAGGAGATGAGGCAATGGCCCCTGTCTTTCGCCCCACGTGGGTAGAGGTGGATTTGGAAACGATAAAGGAAAATTACAAGAATATAAAGAGGTACGTCTACGGCGCTGAGATCATCGCCGTTGTGAAGGCCAACGCCTACGGGATGGGGCTGCTGCCAACGGTGGGGGCGCTGGCAAACGCCGGATGCCGTTATTTCGCCGTGGCCACGCCCGACGAGGCCTTCGAGCTGCGCGCCTCCGGTTTTAGAGGCTCCGTGCTGGTGATCGGCCCGGCGATAGGCAGCTGCGCCCCGCTTTATGTGAAGCATGACATCGAGACCGTCTGTGCCGATGAAGGGTTCCTCGACCAGCTGAACGCCTGCGGCGTCGAACAGGGCAGGCGCGTAAAGGTACATTTCAAGATAGAGACCGGACTTGGCAGGAGCGGTTTCGCCCCGGAGCACTTTCTCGCAAAGGCCGGCAAGTTCTATTCCCTCCCCGGTATCGAGGCGGCGGGCATTATGAGCCACTTCGCCGTCGCCGACGAGGGGCGCAGCGGCTTCACGGAACGGCAGTTCGAACGCTTTTCCAGGGTATTGAAGACGCTTGAGGCCAGAGGCATAAACGTCGGCACGAGGCATATCTGCAACAGCTCCGGCACTTTGCTGTATCCGCGGATGCACATTGACGCGGTACGCGTCGGTAAAATACTCTACGGCTTCTGCCCGAAAACCGTTGAAAAACCCGTCGAACTAAAGTGTTCTTTCAAGGTGCGCTCAGAGATAACCTCCATACGGATGGCCGCGATCGGCGAATCTTTCGGGTATGGTCTGCGTTATGTCTGCCGCGACGACGACCTTATCGCGGTGGTGCCGATAGGCTATGCAGACGGCTACAGCCGGATGTACATGGGAAAGAGTTACGCGCTGGTCCGCGGACACAGGGTTCCCGTCGTAGGCAGCATCTGCTGCGACCAGATTTTTCTGAAGGTGACCGGCGTGCCGGGGGCGGCTGTCGGCGACGAGGTCATCCTCGCCGGCAGGCAGGGCGAAGAGGAGATCTCGACGGAGGAGCTTGGCGGATATCTCGGGACAAGCGCCTGTGAAGCCTTCAATTTATTCAGGGGACGCATACCGCGCCTGTACAACATGGATAAGGAGCTTTCAAAGGAGAAGTTTGATGAAAGATAATGAAAATAAGAAGGTCGATCTGCTGGAAGAGCTTACGGACAGCAATGAGGAGATAACGAATCTCATCGAAAAGTACGACGCCGAGAGCAGGTACCGGACGCTGAAAGGACTGCCGGGCAAATTGATCAGCCTGTGGCTGGCGGCGATGTCCCTGTTTCACCTCGCCACCGCGGGGCTCGTCACTATGCCGCTCGCTATCCAGCGCGCGGTGCACCTGACATTCTCGATAACGGCGGTATTTATACTCTATCCCGCGACAAGGAGGGGCGCTAAGGACCGCACGCCGTGGTACGACTGGCTGCTCGCCGCCGCCGGATTCTCCGTCATCGGCTATATCGTGGTCTTTTTCAATGAAATTTCACGGCGAGGCGCCAATCCCACCGATATGGAGATATACCTGGGGATAGCCGCGATAGTACTTATCGTCGAGGGCGGACGCCGCATAGTCGGCAACGTGCTGCCGTGCCTCTCAATAATCTTCCTCGCTTACTGTTATTTCGGAAATTATGTTCCGGGAATATTTCAGATCAGGGGGTATTCACTGAGCCGGATAATACAGCACATGTATCTCACCCCCGAGGGAATCTTCGGCCTCGCGCTTGGCGTATCGGCAACCTTCGTCATCGTCTTTATCATCTTCGGGGCCTTTCTCTCTCACAGCGGCGGCGCTCGTTTTTTCAATGAGCTCGCGCTTGCGGTAGCAGGCGGCCGGCCCGGCGGCCCGGCGAAGGTCGCCGTCGTCGCCTCCGGACTCCTAGGGACGATAAGCGGCTCTTCCGTGGCAAATGTCGCGACCACTGGAGCCTTTACCATTCCTTTGATGAAGCGCGTCGGTTATCAGCCCTATTACGCGGGGGCGGTAGAGGCCTGCGCCTCGACGGGCGGACAGCTGATGCCGCCGATCATGGGGGCGGGAGCGTTCATTATGAGCGAATTCCTTGGCATTCCATATCTCACGATCGCCGGAGCCGCCGTCATTCCCGCCTTCCTCTACTACGCGGCGATCTTTACAAACGTGCACATCAGGGCAAGGAAGAAAGGGCTTCAGGGGCTGCCAAAGGAACAGCTGCCCGCACTGAAGGAGGTCATGAGGGCGGACGGGCATCTGGTGATTCCTGTCATCGTCATCATAGCGACGCTTTTAATGAAATACACACCCCTGCGGGCGGGATTCATCGGCGTGATCTCCGTCATCGTCGTGAGTTCGCTGAAAAAGAACACTCGCATGAGCTTCGCCACTATATTTAAGGCTTTAGAGGATGGAGCGCGCGGAGCGCTTGGCGTCGCGATGGCCTGCGCCCTCGTCGGCTTCATCGTCGGCACCTCTTCGCTGACCTCGCTCGGCCTCACCATATCAAACAACATCATCGAGATCGCGGGCGGCAATCTGCTTCTTACGCTCGTCATGGCGATGTGTGCCTGCATCATCCTTGGCATGGGGCTGCCGACCACGGCAAACTACATCGTATGCAGCACGATAATCGCACCGGCGCTCATCGGTATGTCGGTCTTGCCGCTTGCCGCGCATCTTTTCGTCTTTTACTTCGGCATCATGGCGGACATCACGCCGCCCGTCTGTCTCGCCGCCTTCACCGGCGCGGGAATCGCCGGGGCAAGCCCCTCTAAGACGGGATTTACGGCGACGCGCATCGCGATCGCGAGCTTCATGCTCCCCTACTGCTTCGTCTATAATCCCATGCTGCTGTTGCAGAGGGTGGTATATTGGGAGCTGGCCATTCTCGTAATCTCCGCTTTTTTAGGCGTGATGATGCTCGCCGGAGCGCTTGAGGGCTGGCTCTTCCGTGATCTTCGAGTGGCGGAGCGCGCCGTCATCGGCGCCGCGGCGGTCGCCGCGATACATCACGACATCACGGTGAGCGTATGCTCTATCGTCGTGCTTTTAGCGGCGGCCGTCTATTTCTATAAAACAAAAAACCTTGCAGTAAAAACTCGCATAGAGAACAAATTATAGATAAAACTATCGTCCGGCGATACTTCACCATGCCCAAAGGCACCGCGCGCGATTGGCGCGGCCGTGTCTTTGGGCAGTTATACAGCCATGACAGGGCGGGAAACTTCACGCCGGAAAACTATCGTCTCCTGCGGACGGCGCTGTAGTAGACGGTAAGGCTCTTCTGGTCTCTCATATAGGCGATGACCTTTTCTTTGGCGACTTTGTCAAGGTCTTTCAGGAGTTTAAATATTTCCGTGTCCAGCGGGTCGGCGAATGCCGGTTCGTCCTCTTTCTGCCCGGCTGCGCCTCTTATTTTTTCATCGAAGGTTTCGGAGCTGCCAGGAAGGGCAAGTTCCTCATAGGCGAGATCAACGGTGGAACATTTGAGCGCCTCCGCTATGCTCTTCAAAACGGCAAACGACATCTCATTTGTGCCATTTTCATACTGGCACATCGTCGTAGGTTTAACGTTTATTAAGGCTGCTAATGCCTTTTGCGTCAGGCCCAGTCTTTTTCTTCTCGCACGTATCTCTTCTCCGAGCATTTTACGGCTCCTCAGTTATTTATAAGCTCTTATTCTTCCTCTTATTTAAATATCACGAAACATAAATTATTTAATTGACAATTTATGATTTATAAATATACTTATTTATGAATCATAAATTTATTTTTCATGAAGTTTACCGGTCCCAACTGAAGAGCATAATTAAAGGCATTTTTGTAAAGAAATAAGTTCAGTAAACACGGCGCGGCACATTATTCGAAAGAGAGTGATAGTTTTGCGACGCAAGTGTATGTGTATTGTCTTTTTTCTCAGCCTCTGTTTCAACGGAAATTTAGCGGCCCTTCCCTCCGCCGCGGTTTCAGACCACTTGATTCCGCTGCCCGCGGTAAATTTTGCCTCACCCTCGCCGCAAACCGCCTCTGTACGGCTTTCGCAAAGGGAATATGAGAGCGAAACGGCATCGCTGAAAAAATTATGCGACATCAAATATCAAAAGCTTCTCAGGTCCCTCAACGATGAAGAAAAAGAGCTGCTGTCCGCAAGTCAGTTGAAATGGAATATTTTTCTTCTTTCTCTGCAGAAGACTCTGACTCCCCAGCTCAACACTCCCGTGAAGGTCTTTTATGACGTAAAAGGCAAAGAGCGGATAACCAATATCTGCCGCGACGCAGTTATCGCCTCCTATAAACAGAGGATAAGCGATCTGGACCGCTGGACAAAGGGAAATTTTACCCCCTTAAAATCTACAGACACTGAAAAATCTCTGCTCCTCGAAGAACACAGGTTCAACGAGCGGGCCTCACGAAATATTTATCTGATGGAGGAGCGTTATCGGCGGGAGGAGTTCGCCTCGCAAAAGGCCTGGCGTGATTTCCGGGAGGCGCAGCTTTCTTTTATCAAAAAAATGACGGAGGACCGTCATTCTGTACCCGAAGAAAATCTTCTGATGCTGCGGCGGATAAATGACCTCCGCGTGCTGCAGGCGGAAGGGCTCGTCTTTTTCAAGCAGGAGAGAGAGGAATAACTGGAAAGATATTTCGCAGAGGGGGTGTGGTTATCAAAAAAAATCATAAAAACCATTGAACCGCGCGGAGTTCTATCCTGTTTAACTCGAATTTGCCTGGGGATGCAGAGGAGGTTATAGCGTGAAAAGGTCAGCAGTTATACTTTTTATCATCAGTACCATCATCCTGAGCGCCGCGGCGGCTTTCGCGGCAAATCCGCTGGAAGAGCTGAAGACGCCGGCGGAGCTTTCCAACTGGACGAGGACCACTTCGAGCGAAGAGGTTATCGATTATCTGACGCAGGTGGCAAAGAACAGCGGCGGCAGGATACGCATGGAGTTTATCGCCTGGACGACGAAGGGAAATCTCGTTCCCCTGCTGGTGATCGGCACGCCCGCACCAAAGTCGCCGGAAGAGGTGCCGGCTGAGAAGGCGATCGCCTATGTGAACTGTAATATCCACTCCGGCGAGGTCGAGGGCAAGGAGTCGATGCTCATCTTCGCGCGGGAGGTTGCGCTGGGGCAGCATGACGATCTGCTCAAAGACCTTGTGATTTTAATTGCCCCGAACATGAGCCCGGACGGCAACGACGACCTCGGGACCTGGCGCCGGGGAAGCCAGTTCACCCCCGCGCTGGTGGGAACGCGGTACAACGGCCAGGGCTTTAACATGAACCGCGATATGACGAAGCTCGAGGCCTATGAGTCGCGCGCGGTGGTCGAAGTGATGAACAAATGGGACCCTGTGATCTTCGTGGACGCGCACGCGACAAACGGCTCCTATATGCGCCACGCCGTCACCTACAACTGGGGACTGCACCCAAACACCGATCCCGACATCATGGACTACAACCGCGGCGAGTTCTCGCGCAAGGCCATCGGCCCGGACTCGTACCTGTATAAGAAGCTCGGACATAAGTCGATCCCCTACGGCAATTTCGGGAAAAATTACAGCGGCAAGGTCTCCGAGGGCTGGTGGACTTTCGAGGATTATCCGCGCTACACGACGAACTACGCGGGGCTCCGCAACCGTCTCGCGATGCTGCTGGAGGTCTATTCCTACGACGACTTCAAGACGCGTGTGGATACGCAGTACGCCTGTATCTATGGAATACTTCAGACGGTGGCGCAGGATAAGGATAAGATCAAGGCCCTCATAAAGAGGGCCGACGAGCGGGGACTCGCGAGAACGACGGCTGGCATATCATCCGACGATAAGGTCTGCCTCAATTCGTCTCTCGCTACACTGGACGAGATCGACGGCGGTTATGTCAGCGTCGATTCGTACGCCGTGGACGGCGATGATCTGGTTAAGCCAACCAGCACCGATTACGATGAGGACGGGTTCAAAACCGCCATTTACTTTGAGAAAGAGGCCGTGCACCACATCCCCTATTACGGCAAGTTCGTACCGACCGGCACAGAGCAAATGGGGGCGCTCTATGTCCTCCGCCCCGGCGCCGACGACGCGGTGCAGCTCCTTCTCCGCCACGGCATCACCGTCGACAGACTCACGGAGGACGTGGAGGTAACGGACTTTGAATGGTTCAAGATTGATACCCTTGGTACGAAGAAATCGCTCTACGAGGGGCATTATATGAATGTCGTCTCCGGCGACTGGACAACCTCGAAGGACCTCACGATACCATCCGGAAGCTTTGTCGTCTCAACTGCCCAGCCGCACGGCTCATTAGCCGCCCTGCTGCTTGAGCCCAAGAGCGTTGACGGACTCGTCTCCTGGAACTATCTCGACAAGCTGATCACGACGGAGGGGGCGCGCTACGACCGCTTCATGACCAGCGATTCAGTCTCCAAAGCAAGGGTGGTATTCCCCATGTGGAAGTTCCACGAATTCAGCGTCATCCCAGCGTCAAAGCTGACACCGGTGGAAAAGCTGGCCCATGACGAAACACTGCCGGCCCCGATAGAATCGACAGAGCCCTACAAAGGCGGTTCATCTTCAAGCGGCTGCAACGCAGGTGCGGCCGCAGGCGGTATGCTGCTGCTGGCAGCAGGCGGCGCGGCATTGATCAGAAAAAAGTACCATAGGTAAATCAGTTATCACAGGCCGGCCCGCAATGTCCGGCTTTTGATAGAATGCAGTTGCCGGGAGGCGCGCCAGAATTACCGGCGCGCCTTCATAAATTTACTCAGCAACGGCTTTCCGCACCCACGCCGCCGCTCGGGAACGCAAATAGGCCGCTAATAAAGCTCTCTGTATATCTTCAGCACCCGTCCGCGGTCGAGAGGCACGAAGTTGTTCGCCATCAGCCGCTGCTGGCACTGCATCACAGAGTCGGCGAACTCGTCCAGTTCGTCCTCCTTTACGCCATATTCGCGCAGCGGTTTTTTCGCGAGTATCTTGTCCAGCAGAGTTTCAAGAGCCTCCCAGGCGCCGCCTTTGGGGCAGCCTAGCAGAGAAGAGAGGAAATCCATCATCACCGATATCTCTCCGTCATCTTTTATCTCGATGTAGTTCTTCATCACGCCGGTGAATACCGCGTAGTTGCTCTCTCCGTGCGGGACGTGGTATTTTCCGCCGAGCGGATAGGAGAGCGCGTGGACGGCGGCGCAGCCGGCGGTGCCGAAGGCGATGCCCGCGTAGTTGGAGGCGGTGAGGAAGGAGCCAAGCAGCGGCAGGCGCGCCTCCCTGCCCCTCTCCGCTATCTCCAGATAGTTCTTTATGATTATCTCGGCGGCCCTGTAAGAGAGCAGCCTGGTGAAATCGGTGGCCTTTGGCGAGAGCGCGGACTCCACGGCGTGAACGAGCGCGTCTATCGAACTCGCGGCGAATACCTCGAAGGGCAGGTCGCGCAGCAGCTCCGGGATGAGCACCGCCTGGTCGGCGAAGAGGGCGTCTGATACGAGCCCCATCTTGGTGCCGAGGCGCGTGCGGTTGATGATTGAAATGTTCGTCACCTCGCTGCCGGTGCCGCAGGTCGTCGGCACGATGATAAAGCCCGCTTCGCGCCTGATATCGGAGGGAGCGGCGTACAGCTCGTCGGTAGTTTTGCCGCCGGAGGCCGCGACGATCTTCGCGATGTCGACGATCGTGCCGCCGCCCACGGCGATGAGGCGTTCGAAACCGAGCGCCATCACAGCCTCGATTATCTTGTCGGTCATCACGTCGGTCGGTTCCCCGCCGCCGAAGTCCTCCACAAAGAGGCTCTTGAGCGGCAGCCCCAGCGGGGCGAAGTATTTTTCATATATGGGACGGATGGTGAGTATGAAGTCCCCGCAGCCGAGGGAAAATTCCCCGGCGAATTCTCTGCAGCTCTCAAACCTGTGCAGCTCCGTCTTTAAGACTATCTCTTTCATAAACGCGCCTCCCCGGACAAGTTTTTATATTTTCTTTTATTATACTCAGTTTTCTCCGAGAGGATATCGGCGCTCTTCGCAAAACTCTCTCCTTGCGCCGCTGAAATGTTACCTGATATTTGCCAAATATTTACCGCTACAGCCCCAACATATCCTTGCAATTAATCGGGAAAACAATTAAACTGTTTCTGCTTTATGCATTCTATGTCGCTACACGGAAGGGACGTGAGACGTAAATTGAAAAAAAACACTGGTGTCTGGTGTGTCAGACATGGAGCGAAACTCCAAAACTTCCGCCCGTTAACTTCACGCCGAACCGCTTTCGGCTTTATCGCTAAGGCTGCCGGTACGTCAGCTTTTGTGTTATATGGCGAATATCTTCGTATATGACACGCTTCTTTGGTCTTCGTATAAAAATCCAGAGGAGGGCATATAGATGAACACCATTAACAAACCATTGATAATAATCGAAAATCTCTGTAAGAGTTTCGAGGACGGCGACGTTCTTAGAAACATCAGTTTTACCATACGCGAGGGAGACCTGGCCTCGATAATCGGCCCTTCGGGCTGCGGCAAGTCGACCTTTCTGCGCTGCATCAACTGTCTTGAGCTGATGGACTCCGGCTCAGTCACCGTAGCCGGCGTCACCGTCTCGCGCAAGCCGGGAGAGGTGCCGAGCGACGAGATGCTGCAGAAGGTCCATGAACTGCGCACCGAGGTCGGCATGGTCTTTCAGAGCTACAATCTATTTCCGAACAAGAACCTGCTGCAGAACATCATGCTCGCGCCGATGGTCGTCAAAGGGATGAAGAAGGACGAGGCCCACGAGCTCGGCATGAAGATGCTCGAAAAGGTCGGCCTCAAGGGCTTCGCGCAGAAATATCCCTCGACGCTCTCCGGCGGACAGAGTCAGCGGGCGGCGATCGCCAGGGCGCTGGCGATGAACCCGCGCGTGATGCTCTACGACGAACCGACCTCGGCGCTCGACCCAGAACTGGTCGGAGAGGTTCTTCAGGTCATGAAGGACCTTGACGCCGAGGGGATGACCCAGATCATCGTCACGCATGAGATGAAGTTCGCCAAGGACGCCTCGGACTATATCATCTTCATGGACAAGGGCGAGATCGTCGAATATGAGGACGGAGACATCCTCTTCGCCAATCCGAAGAACGACCGTACGCGCGCTTTCCTGCGCCATTTCGTCAACGCGGGGGTAACATGCTGATGAGAGCCGACGTCGTTCATACGCAAACGGGGCCTGTACATGAAGAGACTAAGCGCTCACACAAAATCAAAGATTTTGGTTCGCCGCTTATTTGTCAACGCGGGGGTGACATGCTGATGAAAAAGTTAATCGCGCTTACCGCGCTTATCCTTGCGCTGCTTTCACCGGCGGCGCTATATGCCGGCGAGACCGCAGCGGTATCCGCGGACGGCAGCGAAAAAATCCTTCGCTGGGGCGGAGACTCCGAGGGCGGCTTTCCCTATATGTTCCCCGACCCGAAGGACCCCAAGAAGCTCATCGGCTTTGAGGTGGACATCGTCGACGCGCTCGCCGAAGAGATGGGGCGCAAACCGGTCTATGTCAACAACGCCTGGGACAACCTGATCCCCGGCCTTGACCGCAACCTTTACGACATCGCCATCAACGGGCTTGAGGTGACGCCGGAGCACGAAGAGGCGATCAACTTCTCGATCCCCTACTACAAGACCTACCTGCAGCTCGCCGTGCGCCGCAAGGATGATTCGGTAAAGAACCTCCAGGACCTGAAGGGTAAGGTCGCGGGGACGCTGAAGGAGAGCTACGCGCAGATGGTCCTCGAGGAGGTGGGCGACGTTGAGATACGCACCTACATCGTCGAGGCCAACACCTACGAGGACCTCGCAAACGGACGCCTCGACGCGGCGCTCTTCGACCAGCCCATCGCCCTCTATTCGGCGGGTTTCAACCCAGAGATCAAATTCGTCGGGCCGCCGATCGGCGAAATAACCTACGCCATCGCCATCCGCAAGCAGGACAAAGAGCTGCTGGCGGAGGTCAACCGCGCGCTCGTGGCGCTGCGCGACAGCGGCAAGCTGCGTGAAATATACGACAAATGGAACCTCTGGACGCCGGTAATGGCGACGGAGTTCAACGACTTCGACCCGCCGAAGTACGAGCCGGTCTACTACAACGAGTGGGCGGAGGCCCACAGGCCCAACCTGACGATGCAGAAGCGCATGGAGAGGTATTGGGACGCGATGCCGCTCTTCGCGAAGGGCGCTCTCGTCACGATGGAGGTCTCCATCGTCGCGATGGTGATCGCCATCTCGCTCGGCCTCATCCTCGCGGTGACGCGCGTCTTCGCGCCAGGCTGGCTCGCGCTGATCGCCACCTGGTATGTCGAGATCGTGCGCGGCACGCCGGTGCTGATACAGCTCTTCTTCATCTTCTACGGCCTGCCGTCGGTGGGGATAAAATTCTCGCCCTTCTGGGCCGGAGCGATCGGCCTCGGCCTCAACTACGCCGCCTATGAGGCGGAGATCTACCGCACGGGACTTTTCGCCATCCCCCGCACCCAGTGGGAGTCGGCGCTCGCGCTCGGTATGACGAGATGGCAGGCGATGCGCGAGGTCATCCTGCCGCAGGCCGTCCGCGTCGTCATCCCGCCGATCACGAACGACTTCATCTCGCTGCTCAAGGATTCGTCGCTCGTCTCGATCATCACGATGGTGGACCTCACGAAGGTCTACGGACAGGTATCGGCGACCTACTACGACTACTTCGGCCCCGGCATCATCGTCGCGATAATCTACCTGATCCTCGGCCTGCCCTTCGTGCGCTTCGCGCGCTTCACGGAGAAACGCCTCGCCGCCGCGGAGAACGACGGCAAGCAGGGACGCCGCGAAAATATCTACCGGAGCAGTACAAGATATCTGTAGGTATATACCGTAGTACGGTAACGGAAAAGATTTAACGTTCAATAAGAGGGCGCGGCCGGAAGCCGCGCCCTCTTTCATATATTCCGTGAGGCAAAGCGGCAGCGAAGCCGGTAACAGAACGACTTATCACGGGATATATCTATCCGCCGCCAGCCGCGGCGTGAAATTTTCAGAGATAACATTAACGTAAAAATACGTAAAAACATTAAGATAACTATTGACTTTCAAAAATGAATTATTATAATTGCTTGTCAATAAGAATAACGCAATGATGTGAAGCAGTAAGCAATCATACCGATTCAGAGAGGTGCCGGTTGGTGCAAGGCAGCCGAAGAGTATATTGCCGAACTCGTCACGGAGCGGCTGCGCAGAAGTTTTTCAGTAAGCGCGGACGGGTCCGCCCGATACAGCGGCAGGGATATGTCAGTATCCCGTATAAGAGCATTCTTTTAGAATGAATGAAGAGTGGTACCGCGGAAGCCTTCCCCTTTCGTCTCTTCTGTCCGTTTCGGAACAGAAAAGACGGAAGGTTTTTTTTGTTCCGAAAGACTGATTTCGCCGGGGCTGTGACCCCGGCCTGCGGCCGCCGTGCGGCACAAGAAAAAAGAAAGGATTTTTAACATGAACAAAGACGTATCTGCGAAAGTACCATTTGCCATCGCCTTTTCCGTTGGCTCCGTGCTCTTTTCCGCCCACGCCGGCGGCGGTTTCGCCACCGGAAACCAGGCGAATACCTACTATGTCAGCCTCGGCTGGCTCGGACCTTTTTCCGCCGTTCTCGCCATGCTGCTGTTGGCCATAACCATGCGCGAGGCGATGTTTATGTACAATTCACGGGGGCTCTCCTCCTACAAGGAGCTCTTCCAGACCCTCTACCACCCCTTTGACGGGCTGTACGTCATGTTTGAGATATTCTTTTACATCATGGTGCTGATGGCCGTAGCCGCGGCGATCTCCGGAGCGGCCTCCGCGCTGCGTGAATACTTCGCCCTTAATTACTACCTGGGCATCGTCATCGTCGGAACCATCGTTCTGGCGCTCACCATATTCGGCGCGCGGCTGGTGCGCATGGCGACGACATACATGGGTATCGCCATCCTCGCTACCGCCATTACGATCTATCTGATAGGCATCGTTAAAAACGGCGGCATCGGCGCGGTGCTCTCCGCAGATTTTAAGTCCAGCGGATTTTCCGGCCTTCCCCAGGCGATCCTTAACGGTTTCACCTATGCCGCCTTCCAGTGCGTGACGCTGCCGACGATGGTCGCCTGCGGGACGCCGCTGATAAACAAAAAGACCTGCGACAGCTCGATGTGGATATCTTTCGTCATGAACACCGTGGCGCTGGTGCTCTCAGTGCTGATGCTGCTCTGCTGGAAGCCCTTCTATACGTCGGTGGCCGGCGGCTCTGTCATCCCCACGCTGACCTCCTGCCGGGAGATGGGTATCGGCTGGCTGACGGTGATGTACGGGATCTGCCTGCTGCTGTGCCTGATCTCCACCGGCGTCACGACGACCTTCGGCTTTGTGGCAAGGTTTGAAAAATTGCCGCTCTTCCGCGGCATCTCCTCCTCGACGGTCAGAAGCGCCATCGTCGCGGCTTTCATCATCGCGCTCTCCATGGGCATCTCCCTCGCTGGGCTGACCAACATCATCAAATACGGCTACGGATACTGCGGCTATTATGCCATCGCCGTCGTCATCATCCCCTTTATGACGGCCGGCATCTATAAAAACAGAAAATTCCTGGAGGCCAACCCGGAATACCGCGGCTCTTCCATATCGGAGAGATTCCTGCGGATAGGCGAAAAGATCGCCCCCGAGCGGGCGGAACCCGGAAAAGCGGAATAAAAGACAGGTTTTTGAAAGGACTGGTAACACATGGAAAGAACATTAATTCCCGGCTATACCATCGGGACCGACGCCTATGACGATATCGTGAACATCTGCGCCCAATATGGAAAGAAGACCGCGATCATCGGCGGGAAGCAGGCGCTCGCCGCCGCGCGGGATAAGATCCTCCGGGCCATCGACGGTTCGTCTATCGAATCTCTAGGCTGTTTCTGGTATGGCGGCGAATGCAGTTATGAGAACGTGGACATGCTGGAACCGCAGGTGCGGGAGGCCGACATGCTCTTCGCGGTCGGAGGCGGCAAAGCCATCGACACATGCAAGGTGCTGGCGCACCGCACTGGATGGCCCTTCTTCACCTTCCCCACCATCGCCTCGACCTGCGCCTCGTGCACGAGCCTGGGGATAGTCTATAATCCTGACGGGAGCCTGCGGGACTATTCCTTCTCCAAGGTTCCTCCAAGCCATATCTTTATCGACACGCAGATCATCGCCGACGCTCCCGACCGTTACCTCTGGGCCGGGATGGGCGACACGATGGCCAAGTGTTATGAGTGTACGATCTCCTCCCGCGGAGACACCCCCTCGCATTCCGACGCCATGGGCATCGCCCTCAGCCCCATGTGCTCCGCGCCGATCCTGCGCTGGGGCGAAAAGGCCCTCGCGGACTGCCGCGCCGGACGCGTCACCTACGAGCTCTCCGAGGTGATTCTCAGCATCATCGTCTCCACCGGCCTTGTCTCAAACTTTGTACAGGTGGACTATACGACCGGCATGGCGCACGCGATCTACAACGGCTTCACCGTGCTGCCAAGCACGGAGGCAAACCATCACCTTCACGGCGAGGTGGTCTCCTTCGGCATCCTGGCGATGCTCACCGCCGACGGGCAGTTTGACGAACGCGACAAGGTCCTGCGCTTCAGCCGTTCCATCGGGCTGCCGACGCGCCTAGCCGATATCCACGCGTCGCCCGCCGACCTTCCCGCCGTGGCGGAGAAGGCGCTCGCAGGAATCGACGTGCGGAAATACCCCTACGAGGTCACCAAAGATATGATAATCTCCGGAATTATGGAGCTGGACGAATACAGCGGCCGGACAAAATAACCGGCGGAAAGAGAAACGGCAGAAAACCAATTACGCAGCAGGCGCCCCCTCTCATCTTGGGGGCGCCTGCTCTTTAGTTTAAGGAAACGCCTCCGCTAAAGCGATACGACAGTCTCTTCCAGAACGATATCCTCGTTTTTCAGCTCGGCGAGCACCGGTTCGTATATCTCGGGCGACATCGGGACATGCAGTCCCGGCGTCTTTATCCGCCCCTCAAGGATGAAACGCGTCGCGATTGCCGGAGGAACGCCCGTGGTCCGCGAGCAGGAGGTCCATTTTCCGGGGATGCCGTAATCTATCAGCACGGAATTATACTGTTTCGTGCTTCCGTCCGGGAAGGAGGCGACGATCTCATCGCAGAGCACGACGAGATCCCTCTCGTCCGGGGTGAAATTCAGCTTCTCGGCAAAGAGGTACGAGACCACATCCCGCGCCGAGGCGCTCGCAAAGGGCAGCGGCCTGTCGTCGAAGAAGCCGAGCCAGCCCATACGCAGGACGAAGGCGGACCAGCCTTTGAGGTCGAAGCGCCTGCAGAGGGCCTCCTTCGCCTCCATGCCCTCATAACCGCACTGGCGGGCCGTAAATCCGGCAAAGGTCATTCCTTCCGTGTTCTGCGGCTCCGTTTCAAAGAAACCGATCTGATTCATGTAACAGATAGTTTCGCACCAGCTCTGGAAGCGCAGCGTGCCGCGGTATATCGATTCAGCCTCGGGAATATTGTAGCTTTCCCTATAGACGGTCGAATCGGCGTTGGCATAGGCCTCGAAGACGCCGAGCCGCGGAACCTCGTACAGGAAGGCATGCTCGTATGTCTCTCCGTCCGGCCAAAGTATCTCTTTTCCATCCTGTAAAATCTTCGCCGTCCGCTTGCTGGCCCCGATAAGGCTGGAGGGCGACCACGAAAGCTTGTACCCCCACGGGTTAGTGTTCGATTCCAGCGCCGGCAGCGCGCCGCAGAGGGAGCGGAAGGAGCGCACTCTGCCGCCCGCCGCGTGGATCTCGTTGATATTCTGCGACGCCGACATATGGTCGATGCCGGGGTCCAGCCCAAGCTCCGCGACGAATATCAGCCCCGCCTCCCTGATCTCGTCGGCCATGGCGCGCGTCTCCTCCGTGAGATAAACGGGATGCACCACATTGACCCGCTTTTCAAGACAGGTGCGCGAAGCCCCGGTAAGAAGTTCCGGCGGCAAAAACAGGGCGGCGACCTCAGGGCGGTACTTATCTATCAGCGCCCCCGCCTCTCTTGCCACGTCCGCCTTTACCGTTTCGACCGCCGGAGAAAGCGCGGAGATGGCCTTCAGGTTTTCTTCGGACACATCGGCGACGACTATTTTGCAGCTGCCTTTGCGCAGAAGATAATCGACATACGGGGCGGAGATTCGTCCCGCACCCAACAGCAGTACTGTTTTCATAGAGAACACTCCTTTGTTTTATCTGCCAGCCAGGCCCCAGTACGGTCTTGCCACGCCGATCGAAGCGGCTGTCATTCCCATCAGCGTGATAAAATCAAATACCGGCAGCCCGACGGCCTCTCTTATTGACTGGGCAAACGGCGGCAGGTCCGTGCATTCCAGTACTACGGCTCCCGTCTCGGGATACTCAGCAATCCCCCTTTCCACCGCAGCCACAGTATCCTTCGCGATCCTCCCAAGGTCGACCGGCTCGTCCGGAGCGGTAAATATTTTGTTCCACTCGGGAGATTCTTCCATACCCAGGACATTGACCCTCATCTCTTTTGTGATCCCTACGGCGGCAAGGTGCTCGCCGCGAAGCGCGCTCTTCTTCGCCGTCAGCACGGCGACGCTTCTCTCCGCCGAGATCATCCGATGGACGAGCGGCACCTGCAGCAGGCTGGACGAGAAAACCGGCACCTGCAGAGCCGAGGCAAGTTCTCTCTGAAAGATTGCGTTGAAGCCGCAGCTGGTCGTTATGGCTCGCACTCCGCCGGCGATGAGTCTTTTCGACTCCTCTATCATGCGCCGCAGCACCTCGCCGCTGGGATTCTCCAGCACCGTTTCGACATTGGCGCCTTTGATCCGGCAGAAATGCACCGGAAAGGGATACGAGTCGGGATTCGTGCTGTTGCCCACCAGAGACTCAAGCTGCATAAGCCCCTTCGGCACATGCCCCTCCTCCCAGCAGAGGACTGCGATCTCGGCCTTCATCGCTTCCATATCTTCAGCCCTACAGCATCGTTACGCCGCAGATGACAAAAAGCACCTCGCAGAAGAGCGCGATAGCCAGCGCATAGGGCAGCTGCGTCGCCACATGGTCCATGTGGTCGCATGAGGCTCCGAACGAGGAGAGACAGGTGGTGTCGGATAGCGGCGAGCAATGGTCCCCGAAAAGCCCGCCGCCCATGATCGCAGCGACCGTTACGACGACGAGATTGTTTACCTCTCCGCCCGAGAGTCCGAAGGCAATGGGAATGGCGAAGGGAACAAGCAGCGCATAGGTACCCCATGAGGTCCCCGTGAAGAAAGAGATCGCCGCTCCCGCCGCGAAGATTATCGCCGGCAGCATCGCCGGGGTCATCCAGTGCCGCGTCAGCTCCAAGACATACTGCTGCGCCCCGAGGCTCTTCGATATCGTGTTGATGCAGTAGGCCAGCGCGAGGATAAAGATCGCCGGAAGGACCGCCTTGATGCCCATCGTCCCCGTATCGATAAAATCCTTTATGCTCCGGTAATATCCGCCCGCGGCCATGACGACGGACTGATAGAGGACCACGGAGATAAACGCTTCAAGAATCTTGACGCCGCCGTAGATGAAGAACGAGCCGACCGCCACCGTTATCAGAATAAGGACCGGCACGACGAGGTGGATCACCATATGCGTACCCTTGCCAGGTATCGGCTGGATAGAATTAAATTCGTCACCCATAAGCGGCGTGGAGCCGGGGCGTATCACCTCGCCGGTCTTGTCAGCCCGCTGCATCGCCTTTTTCATCGGGCCGAAGGGCGGAAGTATCTGGAAGGCAAAGAGGCCGCAGACGATGACGGCGGCCAGCCCATAGAAGTTGAAGGGGATAGAGCGGATAAAGAGGGCCATTCCCTGATCCGCCGTCTCAATGGGGCCGTGCCCTTTGAGAAGTCCGGCCATATAAACGGCCCAGGCGGAGATCGGGGTTATGGTGCAGAGCGGGCCGCTCGTCGAGTCGAGTTGATATGCGAGCATCTCCCGCGGGACTTTATACTCGTCGGTTATCGGCCTCGCGATCGGCCCCGTGAAGAGCGGGCTGAAATAATCGCTGAAAAAGACGAACAGCGCGACGATCCAGCCGAAGCCGTAGGCGACGCGGCGGCTCTTAACCATCTGCCGCCCCCATTTCGCCACGCCGCTGATAACGTCGGCACGCAGGTAGTTGGCGATCATTATCCCCATCACGACCTCTATCATCACGACCCAGATGAAGTCGGCATTGCCCAGCGCCGCCTGGAAAAGCTGCGCCAGGCCAAACGCCGGATTATAAAATCCAGCGACCATCACGCCGGATATACATCCAATAAGCAGAGAAAATACGGCGTCCTTAGTTTTGAACGCCAGAATCAAAGTAATGAATACCGGTATTAACGAGATTATTCCCTTCGGTGCTATTTCTCCCATATTGATTGCTCCTTTCATTCATGTCACATACCAACCTTTAAACGCGCTCTCGCGCCCGCCGCCGCAAATAAATTCAGACCTCCTTTTTTAAAATGCATGTGTAAATAAATTTTTTAATGCATGCATTAAAAAATACTATTAAGCTGCCCTCTTGTCAAGCTTAATATAAATATTGCCCAATAGTTCCATGCATTGAATATTGTTTTCTAATTAATAACAAATTCAAGAACATCAAAAGAGGCTGCCGCGCCGCTTATAACGGCGGCGGAGACAAAAAAGCCGCGCCTCCATAACGGGGACACGGCGCGGTTATTCTGTAAGGGAGCGGAAGATGTTTATCTGAGCAAAAGTTTTGAGAAGGTCGTCTGGATGTGCTGGCGCATCAGCGCTGCGGCCTCCTCCGGATCGTGCCTTTTTATGGCGCCGATGATCGCGGCGTGCTGCTGCGGGGTCTCGTGCACGATCGCGATATCGGAGGCCCGGTAGAAGCTGTCAAAATAAAAGACGTAGATATTGGAACGCCAGAACATATTGCGAACCCATTTTTCGATATAGGCGTTGTGGGAAAACCTCGCTATCGAGAGGTGAAAATCTTCGTTGATACTGGCCCAGAGCTGTTTATCATTTTCTTCAAAAGCCTTGGTATCTTTGCTGAGAATTTCCTCCAAAGCCTCGATCTCTTCCGCCGTCACAAGCTTTGCCGCGAGCTCTGCCGCCGCGCCCTCGGCTACCTGGCGTGCTGTAAAGACCAGTTCCGCGTCGTGCGGCGTCGGAAGGGGAACATAACAGCCCTTTTTGGGAGATTTATTGAGAAAACCCTCGGAGACAAGAAGGCCGAGAGCCTTATTGACGGGAGTGCGGCTCATGCCGAGTTTAGCGGCAAGGTCCAGTTCGAGCAGAAAATCCCCGGGATTGAATTCTCCCGTGAGTATGGCGTTTATGATAAATCTATAGGCACGCTCTTCCGCGTTATCCAATTTGTATGCTACCTCCCAGACAAATATAACGGCGCCGACATTTTATCGCAGCGGCATAAAACGGCAGACGAACGCCGTTATTTTAACACATCGGCCAACGATTGCAAAAACCGCCGATACATTGGACTTCCGCGGTCAGGATTCCCGGCGGTCGGAGGCCAGAACGGCGTAGAAGGAGAGGTCGCAGATCCCCTGGTTGTTCCGGTCCACCTGACGCATCGTCCCCTCGTATTTCATCCCGCAGCGCTTCATCACGCCGCCGGAGGCGGCGTTGCGCGGGTCGTGTGCCGCGACCACGCGGTTGGCTCCGGCCTCATCGATCAGAAAATCGATGACCGCCATCAGCGCCTCGCTCATGTATCCCCGGCCCTGCCATCTTCTGCCCAGGCTGTAGCCGACCTCCACGGAGTCCACCGTCTCGTCGCTCCAAAAGACGCCGATGGAGCCCACCGCGCCGGAATCAGAGCCCTTCTCTTCAATGGCCCAGTAATAATAATCCGCCTCGCCATAGCGTTTTACGCAGCCTGCCAGGAATTCGCGGCTCTCTTCAACGCAGGTATAGCTCTTCCACCTGAGAAACTTCGTCACCTCAGGGTCGGAGCCCCAGTTTTTGAAGACGCTCTCCGCGTCCGCCTCGGCAAACCGGCGCAGTATCAGCCGTTCGGTCTCCAGTCTCTTCGTTCCCTGGTGTCTCATTCCTTAGTCTCTCCCTTCATCTGCTCCTCAAACATCCGTTCCAGCTCATCTTCGTCGGGCGAGAGGCCGGACGGAATCTCGAACGGCAGCTCGGGGCCGCTGAGCCGCTGCGCGAGCCGGGTGTATCTTGTGCGCGTGCGGTCGTTTTCCACGGCGATACGGAGGGCTTTTTTCGCGCCGACGATGACGACGAGCTTTTTGCCCCGCGTTATCGCCGTATAGAGCAGGTTTCTCTGCAGCATTACATAGTGCTGCGTCAGCAGCGGGATGATGACGGCGGGATATTCTGAGCCCTGTGATTTGTGAATCGAGACAGCGTAGGCGTGGACAAGCTCCTCCAGTTCGGCAAACTCGTAGTTTACGGGGCCGGTGTCCATCTTCACCGTGACGCGCGACTCCTCGCCGTCGACCTTCGTTATCGTACCGATGTCGCCGTTGTAGACGTCCTTGTCATAGTTGTTCTTTATCTGCATCACCTTGTCACCCTCTTTGAAGACCCGCTCGAGACGCTGCACGGAGGCACCCCCGCCGCCGTTTAGTATCTTCTGCAGCTCCATATTAAGCCGCTTGGTGCCGACGTTGCCGTTGTGCATCGGCGCGAGCACCTGGATGTCGCTCACGGGATCAAAGTTGAAGCGGTTCGGAATGTTTTCGGCGACCAGCTTTTTTATCGTCTGGAGCACCCTATTCTCGAAGATTTTTTTGTATTCCTCTTCGCTGATATTTTCCTTATCAATTCGCGGCTCGATGAAATAAAAGTCCGAAAGCTCAAGGCTCTGGTCCTCCGGCAGGATCGGCATCAGTCCGTCGTTGACGCGGTGGGCGTTGACGATGATGCGGCTTTCGCGCCCCTGGCGGAATATCTCCCGCAGCATCACCACGGGGCAGACGCCGGAGTCTATCATGTCTTTAAGGACGTTGCCCGGCGAGACCGAAGGAAGCTGATTGACGTCACCGACAAATATAAGCGAGGCGCCGCGCGGCACCGCCTTGAGCAGGTGGTGGAATAATATCTGGTCGATCATCGAGGCCTCGTCGACGATGAGAAGGTCGCACTCGAGGGCGTTCGTCTCGTTGCGCATGAAGGAGCCGCCCGTTCCCGGGCTGCCGACATATTCGAGCAGGCGGTGTATCGTCTTCGCCTCGTGTCCCGTCGCCTCGGTCATGCGCTTCGCGGCGCGCCCCGTCGGCGCGGCGAGCATAACGCGGAAGCCGCCCTCTTCGCGCATGCGGAGCACGGCGCGGATGATCGTCGTCTTTCCCGTACCGGGGCCGCCCGTTATCACCATCACCTTGGAATTGACGGCGGTGATGATCGCCTCGCGCTGCGCCTGGGCGAGCGTAATGCCCATCTCGCGCTCCAGCCAGGGCAGCATCTTATCGCAGTCGACGCACTGGCTGTTGTAGGGTTCGTTTATCAGCAGCCGCAGATTTCTCGCGGAGCTCACCTCGGCGTAATGGAAGGCAGGCAGGTAGACCGCCTCCTGCTCTTTACCCTCCCGGTCGTCAAACCTCTCGACGATGATCTCCTCGGCCAGCCGCGCCTGTTCGATCCCCTCGCGCGCCATTTCAAGCTTGACCTGCAAGGTCTGCGCCGAATGGACGGCGAGTATTTCGGCGGGGGCATAGACGTGTCCCTCGGCGATCAGCTGGTTCAGCACATGCTGGACGCCGGCGCGGACCCGCATCGGCGAGTCGCTGGAGATACCGAGCTTCTGCGCGATCCGGTCGGCGATCGTGAAGCCGATGCCGGGGATGTCGATCGCCATCCGGTAGGGATTGTCTTTAAGCACCGCGACGGTGCCCGCGCCGTACTGGCGGAAGATGCGCATCGCGTAGCCGGTGCCGATGCCGTAGCTCTGGAGAAAGACCATCACCTCGCGTATCTCGCGCTGCTCGCGCCAGGATTCCGCGATTGTCTCGGCCTTGTTCTCACTGATGCCCTTTATCTCCGCGAGACGCGCCGGTTCGTCGTCAAGGATGGGGATCGTCTCTTCGCCGAACTTATCGACGATCTTCTTCGCCATCGCGGGGCCGATGCCGCGTATGAGGCCGGAGCCGAGGAATTTTTCGATCCCCGTCACCGTCGCGGGCAGGGTGGATTCGCACTTATAGATGTGAAACTGCATGCCGTATTTGGCGTTTTCCTCCCAGCGCCCCTCGAGAGTCAGCATCTCGCCCTGCGCGGGCTCCGCCATGATGCCGACGGCGGTGATGAGGTCGGCATGGTCGCGCACGCTGAGGCGGAGAACGGTATAGCCGTTCTCCGCATTATGGTAGGTTATCCGCTCGACCTGCCCCTTAAGCTCGATCATGAGGACGGGCGAGATTATTACATTATCTTCTTTTTCAGCCAACCGCCGCTCCTATTTTATGTACCTTATCTTGCCGTCGACGACGGTGAGCCCCGTCTCGATATCGAGAAGCTCGTTCTCCGTCACTATAAAAGGGTCCTCCATGAAGGCCACCATATCCGCCGCCTTACCCGGTTCGAGGGTGCCGCGCCATGATAGCTCGCCGCAGATGTTCGCGCCGCCGCTGGTGTACATGGAGAAGGCCTCCACGCGGTCAAGGCACTGCGAGGGCATCCAGCCGTGCTCGGGCTCGTTGTTGAGATCCTGCCGCAGGATCGCGGCGCGGATGCCGACAAAGGGGTTGAGCGGCTCCGTCGGCGCGTCGGAGCCCGCGCCCACGGGGATGCCGGAATTTATCAGGGATTTCCAGGCGTAGCTCCAGCGCGCGCGCTCCGTATCAAGGCGGGAGATGACGATCGGCCAGTCGGAGGTGACGAAGGCCGGCTGAATGTCCGCCATCACGCCCAGGGCGGCCATGCGGGAGTAGAGGTCCGCGCCGCCGACCTGGCAGTGGACGATGCGGTGCGCGATCCTGCTGCCGGTGGCTCCGTTCGCCGTCTCCACGGCGTTGAGACAGCGTTCAATCGCGCCGTCACCGATCGCGTAGAAGGCGACCTGCATCCCCGCCTCCTGCGCCCGCTGGACTAGACGGTTCAGCTCGCCCTGCGAATGGGCGTATACGCCGCGGTTGCCCGGGTCGTCGGAATATTCCTCGCGCAGCGCCGCGGTGCGGGCCCCCAGGGTGCCGTCGACATGTATCTTCAGCGGGCCGGAGCGAAAATAGCGTCCGCCCCGCTTGTTGTTTCCGTTTTCAATGAAGGCCGCGAGCTCTCCCTCGTCGCGCAGGTGCCACTGCTGCGCGATGCGCAGAGGCATCTTCTCCTCTTCCTCCATCGATTCGTAGAGGTCGAATACCCCCTGCGTGCGTCCGACCATCTCAAGGTCGTCCGTCTGCACGGAGGTGATGCCGCAGCGTATCATCTTTTCCGTGGCGAGGTCGTACCAGTGGCGGAGCGTCTCGGCCGAATGTTCCGGGATGTTCATGCGCACCCAGTTAACGGCCGCTTCGCTGACGACGCCGTTAGGCTCGCCCTTCTCATCGCTGTTGATGATGCCGCCGGAGATCCTGAAACCCGCGCCGATCTTCAATATCTCAAGCGCCTTGGTGTTCAGGGCGGCGATATGGCCGCAGGAGCGCTCGAAGAAGAGCGGGATATCTGAAGAGATCAGGTCGAGGTCAAAGCGGTTCGGAAAGCGCTTCTCCGCCATGCGGTTCTGGTCCCAGCCGCGCGCGAAGAACCAGCCGTCGGCCGAGATATCGTTCTCCGCGAGAAAGTGGCGTCCCTTGCCGATCATCTCGTCTATCGAACGCGCGTCGCTGAGATCGAGAGTCTCCAGACTGCGCCCCGCCGCGAGAAGGTGGTTATGTGTGTCGGTGAAGCCCGGCATGATATAGCGTCCCTTCATGTCGAGGACCACCGTCTTGGTGTCGCACTTCGCAAGTATTTCCTTGTCGGTTCCCAGCGCCTCAATGACGCCGCCGCGCGCGAAAATCGCCTGTGAACGCCCCGGGTAGGCCATCGGGTAGATCACGCTGTTTATCAATGCTATCGAGTCAGTTCTGATGCTCTCTGCCATTTTATAAAAGATTCCCGTCCTCTTATATTCTTACAGCTCTCTGATAAGCTCCGCGAGCGTGCGCGCTCCGAAGCCGGAGGCTCCCTTTACATAGTAACTGTAGGGCGCCTTCACAAAATCCGCCGCCGCGATGTCCAGATGTACCCAGGGGATATCCTTGCCGACGAAGGCCTCGAGGAACATAGCCGCCGTGATCGCGCCGCCGTAGCGGCCGCCGCTGTTGACTAGGTCGGCACAGGGGGACTTTATCTGTTTGCGGAGGTTGGGGTCGTTCATCGGCAGCTTCCAGAAGCGTTCGCCGCTGGCTTCGCCGGCCTTGAGCACCTTTTCACCGAAGCCGTCGTCGTTGGTGAAGAGTCCGGCGGTAGTCGTGCCCAGCGCCACCGCGCAGGCGCCCGTGAGCGTCGCGATATCCACGATCATGTCGGGCTTAAGCTCCGAGGCGTAAACGAGCGCGTCGGCCAGCGTAAGGCGCCCCTCCGCGTCGGTATTGTTTATCTCGATCGTCTTGCCGTTACGCGCCCGCAGGATGTCGTCGGGGCGGTAGGCCCTGCCGCCTGGCATATTCTCCGCCGCAGCGATGATGACGCTCACCTTCCAGGGCAGCTCCAGCTTCGCCGCCGCGCGCAGCGCTCCGAGCACCGCGCAGGCGCCGCTCTTGTCGCCCTTCATCGTCGTCATGAAATCCGCCGGCTTTATGTCGAGGCCGCCGCTGTCAAAGGTAAGTCCCTTGCCGACGAGGACGATATACCCTTTCGCCGCGACCTTGGGCTCATAGGTGAGGTGTATGAAACGCGGCGGGTTTGCGGAGCCGCGCGCCACCGCGTAATAGGCGCCCATATTTTCCCTCTGGATGCGCTCCTCGTTCCATATCTCGCAGGAGAGGCCGAGCTCATCGGCGAGCGCCGCGGCCTTCGCCGCGAGCGTCACGGGATTGATTACGTTGCCAGGCTCGTTCGCGATGTCGCGCGTCCAGCACTGGGCCTCCGCCATGATCTCGCCGCAGGCGATCCCCTTCTCACAGCCGTCAACGATGACGACCGTCTCGGGGGCCGCAAATTTATCCTTTTCATCCTTCTCGAGGTATTTACCGAAACGGTAACCGGCAAGCACCGCGCCCTCGGCCGCCGCGCAGGCACGTCTTTCGTCCTGCGGACGGACCATCGTTATAGAAAGGGACGCGAGTCCCTTTGAGGCCGCCGCGCGGGTAACGCGAAATGCCGCCTCGCGCACCGCCTCCGCCGTGCTCTCCTCCTCGGAGCCGGTGCCCGCGAGGACCACGCAGCGGACATTCTTATCCGCCAGCGGGATGACGAGCGACGAACCGGCCTCGGCGCGAAACTTTTCATTTACCACCACCCGGCGGCAGAAGTCGCGCATTTCTCCGCGGAGCGGATCGAGAGAGAGCGACTCCGGGTCGCCCTGCTGCAAAACAATACCTATCGCCTGAAGAGACTCGGCGTTGAAATTTTCGTCCTGTGTCCTGACCACCATTTATATTTCCTCCTGAATCAACCGCTTTTTCGTGCGTTTGTGTTTATCATATCACTAATGAAATATTATTGCATATTTTTTTACATAGTACAGCGGCATTCGCACAAATTTTTCAATTTATGTATAAACTTAGGCCGCAAAAAAATCCTCTGTTGCCGCGCGCTCCGCCGTTTACAATTTTTTACTCATTTCCCCGGCGGACAATTTCAGGTATAATGCAAAAGTTACCCAACAGTGTTTACGTTTTATGGAGGAATCAATATGACAAAAAGTTACGACGCGATAATAGTGGGTGCCGGCCCAGCGGGGCTTTTTGCCGCGATGGAGCTTGCTAATAAGGGGAAAAAGGTCGTCGTCATCGACAAAGGCCGTTCCATTGAGAGCAGAAAATGCCCCATGAAGCTCGGCAGCCCGGAGTGCGTCCAGTGCCGCCCCTGCAACGTCGTATGCGGTTGGGGCGGAGCCGGAGCCTTCAGCGACGGGAAGCTCACCCTCACCCCCGAATTCGGCGGAAACCTCGAAGAGTACTGCGGCCGTGAAAAGCTGCTCTCGCTGATCGCCGAGGCCGACGAAATGTATCTCCGCCACGGCGCAAGCAAAACACTCTTCGAACCAAGCGGCGACCTCGCGAAACGTGTGATCGCGCGCGCCCTGCAGGCGGGGCTTGACATCATTCCCGCGACGATCCGCCACATGGGGACGGACCGCTCCAAATATATCCTCGGCGCGATGTACGAGACGATGAAAGACAACTGCGACGTGATGACGGGCACGCCCGTCGACCGCGTGCTGCTCAAAGCCGACGGCTCCGTCGCCGGCGTAGCGCTTGAAAACGGCGAAGAGCTCTTCTCCGACTGCGTGCTGCTCGCCCCCGGACGCGAGGGCGCGGCCTGGATGGAGCGCACCGTCCACGCGCTCGGCCTTGAAATAGAGTCGCTGCCGGTGGATATCGGCGTGCGCGTGGAGATCCCCGCCGCCTGGGCCGAGGACATCACCGACCAGTTCTACGAAATCAAGGCGATCCTCGACACGCCGACCTTCGACGACCGCGTGCGCACCTTCTGCATGTGCCCGCACGGCGAGGTGACGACGGAGTTCCAGAGCCACCACAACATCCTCACCGTCAACGGACACTCGAATCGCGAGAACGACAAAAAGACGGGCAACACCAACTTCGCGATCCTCGTATCGACTAAGTTCACCAAGCCCTTCAAAGACCCGATCGGCTACGGCAGCCACATCGCGCGCCTCGCCAACATGCTCGGCGGCGGCATCATCGTGCAGCGCCTCGGAGACCTCCGCAAGGGACGCCGCTCGACGCACGAGCGCATCGAGCGCGGCCTCGTCACGCCGACGCTGACAAGCGCCGAGCCGGGAGACCTCGCCTGCGTACTGCCCTACCGCCACCTCGTCGGCATCACCGAGATGCTTTCGGCGCTCGACCACATCATCCCCGGCATCAACGGCAGCCACACGCTGCTCTACGGCGTGGAGGTCAAATTCTACAGTCTCAAAGTGGCGCTCGACAAAGGGCTTCAGACCTCGATAAAGGGGCTCTACGCCGCCGGCGACGGCGCGGGAGTCACCAGGGGCGTCATCCAGGCCTCGGCCAGCGGGCTATGGGCCGCGCGCAGCATCCTCGGCAAATAAAAAGACCGCGCCGCGGAGACCGACATCCTTGCGGATGACGGACCGCGGCCCCTTTTTTATAATAGATACGGAGAGGAGGCGGAGAAATTGAAGCCGCAGAGAAAAAAACAGCTCTTATTCATCTATGAGGTCATGCTGCCGGTGCTGGCGCTATTTTCGCTCTTTACCCTCGTGGCGCTGGGTGCGGCCTACTTCCACCCGGAAAGACAGCCGGTCTTTATATTTGTCGCCGACCACCTCATCTGGACCATATTCGCCGCCGATTTCTGCGTCCGCCTCTGCTTTGCCAAAAGTTTTCGTGATTTTATCGCGACTCACATCTCGGAGTTTGTGGCGGTGCTGCCGATATTTCCCCTTATAATGCTTAATTACGCCTTTGAACTGCTGAAACTGGAGGACACCTCGTCGCTGCTGATACAGCTGGTCTTCTTCATAAAATTCCTCGCCTACCTCGGACGCGCCTATACGACGCAGAGCCGTTTCTTTAAGACGAATCTGCTCCACTATACCGGCGGCGTCACGATGGTCTCGATCGTCGTAGCGGCGCTGCTCTTCTCAAACTTTGAGCATATCAGCTACGGTGACGCGATCTGGTTCTCCTTCGTGACGGTAAGCACCACCGGCTACGGCGACATCGTGCCGCACACCGAGGCGGGACGCGTCGTCTCCGTCTTCCTGATGGTCATCGGCGTCGCCTGTATAAGCTCCTTCACGAGTATCCTCGCCGGGCGCATCATGAACAACTCGGGGCCCAAGCAGCGCAACCCGCACCTGGTCGCCGTCGAGCGCCAGATACGCCGCTTCTCGCTGCTCTCGGAGGATGAGGTCGAAGAGCTCTGCCTCGTTCTCAAAAGCCTTAAACACCACCAGAAGATCGACGCCGCCGGCATCAAAGAGAAGATCGAAGCCTTCAACGCCGCGGAGGACGTCGACGTCCGCTGGCACAACCTGCCCTTCGTAAAATGGGTGCGTACAAAATTCGCCGGCCTCATGACTGACGGCCTCGAGGTGGAGGCGCGTATCGCCCAGAAAAAAGACGAAGAGGGCGGGGAGATGGCTGGTTATACCGCGGAACCCGACAAAAAAGAGGCTCCGAAAAACAGCCCGGAACCTCCGAAACAATAACTATTTTCCCTGTATCAAAGAGGCGGCGTCCGCCGGCCGCTCCCCTATAGTTTTATTACCCCCAGCGCGTTGAGGAATATCACCAGAACGAGCACCGGCGTCACATAACGCAGCAGCACGCGGATAAAGGCGGCGCGTCCGTCGTTACGGAGCGTGCCGTGGTTGCTGAGTTCGTCAAAGAGATCTGCCCGCCTCATCACATAGCCGGTAAATATCGCGATACAGAGGCCGCCGATCGGCATCGTCACATTCGACGAGAGATAGTCGAACAGGTCAAAGAACCCCTTGCCGAAGAGAGTGGCCGCGCCCAAGTACCCAGTGCCGTCCGCGGAGCAGGCGGCGAGTATGCCGACCGCGCCGATTATTACGCAGTTGATAAGCGCGGACCGCCTGCGTGAGATATTGAACTCCTCCGCCATCCAAATGGTCGGCACCTCTACAAGCGAAAGCATCGCGCCGTTCGCCGCGAAGGCCGTCAGCAGGAAGAAGGCAAAAAGCAGCACCTGTCCGAAGGGCATCTGTGAGAATACCAGCGGAATGGTGATAAAGAGAAGCCCCGGCCCCGCCCCCGGGTCAACGCCGAAGGAAAAGACAGTCGGGAATACCGCGAGCCCCGCAAGCATTGAGATACAGATATCGGCGACCGCTATCTTGAGCGGCGAGAGGGAGAGGTCGGCATCGTCCGTGAAATAAGAGCCGTAGGTGATCATCGTCCCCATACCGAGGGAGAGCTTGAAGAAGGCGAGCCCCATCGCCGCGAGAACGACCGCCGGCGTCACCTGCTTAAAGTCAACGTGGAAAAGGAAATAGAGGCCATCGGCGGCCCCCGGCAGAGTCAGGGCGCGGATAACACAGGCTATCAGCAGAACAAAGAGCGCCGGCATCATCACCTTAATGGCCCTCTCTATCCCCTTCGCGACGCCGAGGGAGATTATCGTCCCCACCACGGCGAGAACGAAAACCTGCCAGAATATCGGCGCAAGCACCGTTGAGGAGAAAAAAGAGGCCTCCGCGCCGCCGGCGCCGATCGTCGCGGAGAAGAGGGCCTCGGCCCCCTCCTTTGTGATATCGGCGAAGGCTCCCGTCGCCGCCTTATATGTATAGCAGTAGACCCAGCCGGCGACACAGCTATAGAAAAACATAATTAAATAGGAAGATGCCGCGCCGAGAAAGCCGATGCCGGACCAGGGGGTGCGCGGGTTTCCAGTCAGCCTGCGGAAGGCTCCCACCGCATTCAGGCGCGAACGGCGCCCGATGACAAATTCGCTGATCATGATCGGGACCGCGACACAAAAGACAAAAAATAGATAGATCACCAGAAAGGCTCCGCCGCCGCCCGTACCGGTCATGTAGGGGAACTTCCAGATATTGCCGAGGCCGACGGCGGAGCCGAGGGCGACCATCAGCGCCGCCAATGTTGAACTGAAACCATCTCTCTTACTACCTGTGGACATAAAGATCTTCCCTTCAGCAATGGTGATACATCATAAATAAAAAAAGAACCGGGTTTGGTCATTTGATTTTACACCAAACACGGTCCTTTAGCATCACAAAATATATTAATATGACAAAAATACTTTTATGATAGAATTTTTCCTCTATTCAAAAACTTTCGTCACATAGGGCGACGTCGAGGCGGAGAGCATCGCCGTGTAGTCGGGACGGAAAGAGAGGACATCGCCGACCAAAAGGTCTGGGCGATCCTCTATATCGACGAGCATATGGTCGCTGGAGGCTGTAATAATGCGCACGCCCTCGTCGAGCGGCGTAAGCCCCGATATATAGACATCCTGCTTACCGATCGCGAGGATGCCGCGTCGGCGCTCGCCGCGGTCCTCAAAGTGCGGAATGTTGCCGAAGGCGTCGTGTCCGATCTCGCCCACCGGCAGCGTCGGCTTCCTCCGCACCTCGACGAGTTCAGCCTCTATCTCCATCGTATCCTGCGAAAGCCCCTCGAGGACCATGCCGAAAGAGGTGTCGCGTCCCAGCAGCAGAGCCTCGCCAAGCCGCAGATTGTTGATGGCCTTCGGCAGCATGCCGCGCCGCATCATCACAAAAGAGCAGGTGCCGCCGCCGGAATAAACGGAGAGCGGACGCCCCAGCGCGGACTCCATCGCCGCACCGCAGGCGGCAAGCTCCGCGAGATTTTTAGCGGAGGGCAGCACGCCGCTCGCGCAGGAAAAGTTGGCTCCGACGCCGGCGATCTTCATCCTGCCGGTAAACTTCGCCAGCTCCGCCGCCGTGCGCGCCGCATCCCCAAACCAGAAGCCCTCGCGCAGGTCACCCATATCGAACATGACGACACACTTCACCTCCCGCCCCCTTCTCTCGCAGATCTCAGAGAGCACCTCAAGCGTCCCTATGTCGGATATGAGCGTATAATCGCAGAGGCTGACAAGCTCCTCCAGCTCGGAGCGCATCGGTATGCGGATCAGGGCGTATTCAAGCGCCACTCCCGCCTCGCGCATCCTGCGGATATTATCAAGGCGGCTGTCGGCGATTACCTTTATTCCTGCGGCCTCAAAGGCGCGCGCAACCTCGGGAAGGGCCGATACGCCCTTCGAGACACCCCAGATGCCGACGCCGTGCAGGGCGCACTCATCTACGAGACGGCGGGCGTTTTCCCTGATCCCGTCAAGTTTCACCCTCAAAAGCGGGTATTTTATCTCTATTTGCTCCAACGGCATCAAACATACCTCCCGGTAAAAATTACCAAATCACAGCGGCGGATTATACATCCTTGGATAAAACTATCCACTCTGTGTTAATATTACAGCATTATATATTAATTTATTTAAGGAGGCACCATGATGAGCACTCTTCCGATAAACCCCGGCATCACCGACGTGGTAAAGGCATACAAATTCCTCCGGGGGCGCGTGCGCCACACCCCGACAGAATACTCCCACGCGCTGAGCGTGAAGGCCGGAGCCCCCGTCTATCTCAAACTTGAAAACCAGCAGCTCTGCGGCTCCTTCAAGCTGCGCGGAGCTCTCTATAAGATGAACTCCCTCACCCCGGAAGAGCGGGAGCTCGGCGTCGTGACCTGCTCAAGCGGCAACCATGGGCAGGGAGTGGCGATGGCCGCGCAGGAGCTGAAGATAAAGACGAAAATATTCGTCCCCAACGCCTGCCCGGAGACGAAAAAAGAGGCGATCCGCTGGCGCGGCGGAGATTTCGTGGAACTTATCGTCGCCGACGGCGATTACGATTTCACCGAGAAGACGGCGCACGAATACGCGGCGGCACACGGCGTAACCTACGTCTCCTCCTTCGAGGACGCGGCGGTCGTCGCAGGACAGGGGACGGCGGGCTTTGAAATGTTCACCGACGAACCTGATATCGAGCTGCTGCTGGTGCCCGCGGGCGGCGGCGGGCTGATGAACGGCATCGCCATCGCCGCGAAGGCGCTGAACCCCGACGTCGAGATCTGGGGCGTCCAGACCGACACCTCAAATCCCTGGGTGGTCTCCTGGGAAGAGGGGCGCGTAAAAGAGGTCGAATACGGCGAGACCCTCGCCGACGGCCTCGCCGGCGGCATACCCCAGAGCCTCCTCTCACTCGCGAAGCTTCGCGTCAAGGGGATACTGGAGGTCACCGAGACGGAGCTCGCCGCCGCGATCGCCTTTATGCACCGTGAGCAGCATATGGTCATAGAGGGCGCGGGGGCCGTAGGGATCGCGGCGCTGCTGGCCGGGAAGGCCCCCGTCAGGGGACGTAAGACCGGCATCGTCATCTCTGGCGGAAATATCGACGAAACAAAACTGCTCAAGGTACTCGCGGAAAACAACTGATCATCTTTGCAGCATAATACAGCTGCGCGCCGCCCCGGCAACCAAAGGGGCGGCTTTTTATGTTTTTACAAATCGACACATTGATTCTTTTGAATATATTGTTATAATATAGTCACATTGACATCCGTCAATACAATATGGTGATAAAAGGATTGGTGTGCGAGGATGCCGGATATAAGGGAATCGGTAAAACAGGCCTACACGGAGGCGGTGGAATCGGCTCCGCGCGGCGTGGAGCTGAGCAATATGAGCGCGGGCAACTACGATGAAGAGCTGCTGCGGGAGCTGCCGGTGCAGAGCTTCGGCTGCGGCAACCCCATTGAGGCGGCGCTGCTCAAGCCGGGCGAGCGGGTGCTTGATCTCGGCAGCGGCGCGGGGCTGGATCTTCTGCTGGCGGGAAGACGCGTAGGCGCGGGGGGACATGTCTACGGTCTCGACATGACGCAGGCGATGCTCGATAAAGCGAGAAAGAACATCGACCGGCTTGGCCTGAAAAATATAACGCTGCTGCGCGGCTACATCGAAGATATCCCCCTGCACGACGGCAGCGTAGACGTGCTGCTCTCAAACTGCGTGATAAACCTCTCCCCCGACAAAGATAGGGTCTTCCGCGAAGCCTTCCGCGTCCTTACACGCGGCGGTCGTTTCTGCGTCTCGGACGTCGTGCTGCTGAAAAAGGTGCCGGAGAAGCTCAAAGAGAGCCCCGCCGCCTGGTCTGGGTGAGTGGCGGGTGCTCTTCCGGCGGAAGAGTACGGAGAAAAACTCAAAAAGGCGGGCTTCACGCAGGTCCGCGTGACAGTGACCAAACCGCATGAGATAAACATGGAGGTCGTAAAGAGCAGCGTCATGGATCTCACCGAGGCGGACATGAAAGATATCGAGGGTGTCTCCGCAAGCGCCCTCATCACCGCGGTAAAGCCGTGACAAAAAACCGGGGAGCCATTTTTTACGGCTCCCCGGTTTTTATTTTGCCTTTTACTCCGGCGCTCCTATCCGATAGACGGCAGCAGCGGTATCTTCAGCTCCGGCACTGGGCCGAGAACGTCCTTCGTCGCGTCGAGCTCTATGTCGAAGAGAGCCTGCGTTATGCGCATCTGCGTGAGATTGTCCGTCTCATAGCTTATAGAAAAGCGGCGGTAGCCAAACTTCTCCGCGAAGAACGAGAGGTTTGAACTCTCGCGCCCCGACAGGGCCTGGAACGACTTATAGAGGGACTCTATGAAGGACGCCTCGTTGAAGAAAGGATCTTCATTGACGAGCAAAAGCACCTTACATTCGTCCACAAGGACGTTATCGCTCCAGATATCGCAGAGCGTAAGCCCGGCCATCAGCCCAGGATATTGGTGAAGCAGCGGCAGCACCGAATGTTCAAGCATCTCGGAGTAGGAGAATACCATCGTGAAGCCAAGCTCCAGCCCGCCGTTGCGCCCCGGATCGATCATATTCTGGCGCGCCATCGTTCCCACATTTCCGCTCTGAAAGCTGCGCAGATAGAGGAATTCGCTCTTCATCTCAAGCGCGAGCCCCGCGAGGCTGCCAAGGAGAGGATTATAGAGCCTGTTCACCGTCACCGGCGAATAATCTTTGCCATAAGGAACCCACGGCGCGATGTCAAGGTCAATGTTTTGATCCCAGTATGGGAGTACGGAATTTATCATCAGCCGCAGCCTCCTTTTCTTATTTGGTAAGATTATAACATCACCGGGCGGCGCGGTAAATTGCCGCGCGAAAATAGAAATGACAAACGCGTCAATAATGGTCAGAGACAAAAAGATAAACAACGATTTAGCTTTTGACTTTGCCCTTATAGCCTCCCTCAGAGAGGGCGCCAAAATCTTTGGTAAATCGCAATTTATCGTTTACCCTGTCGAAGATAAATCGGCGTTTAGAAGTGCGAGTTGCTAAATAAAATGGTGGTTCCGATACCGGAGCCGTATCTTCATACGGCGAGGATTCGGAGCCACCGTTTTATGACGCAAATCGTGCTTATAAACGCCGATTTTAGGACTTCCCAGAGTCAGCGTTCCAGATGCCACTTCGCGAAGAGCTCTTCCACCGTCATCTCCTCGCGGATGCCGTATCTCGTCAGCGCGAAGTCGTATTTCACGGGGTCCTCGGGACAGATCTCTTTGAAGTTCTCGGTGATCTCCGCGGCGGCCTTGCCGTTCGCGCTCTTGGAGCGGCAGAGCCCGAGGGTCGTCGTTATATTGAACATATGGGTGTCAAGCGGGATCAGCAGCTCCGCGGGGGAGATGCCGCGCCAGCCGCCGGGGTCGACGTCGTCGCGCCGCACCATCCAGCGCAGGAAGAGGGCCATGCGCTTGCAGGCGCTGCCCTTCGATGGGCGCGGAAGCAGGAACATGTTATCGCGCCCCGCGCAGCGGTTGAAGGTGTCGGCGAAGTTTTCCATCGCCGCGCTCATATCGCCGTTGTAGCCCGAGATAAAGAGCTCCTCAAGGCTGCCGCAGCGCCGCAGCGCCTCGCCGATGGCCGTGAGGAAGCCGCACATTTCGCCGCAGTCGGTGAAGCGGTGAACGAAGCCGCCGAGCTTTTCCTCATGGTCGCGCCGCGCGCTGTTTCTGAGATATTCGGCGGGGCGGGGGCCAAGGGCGTCAAGCACCCGCTTCACGCTTTTTAGTATCTGCGCCACCCTGCCGTAGGCGAGGCCGGAGGCAATCAGACCCACCACCTCGCGGTCGGCGGTCTCTTCGTAATCGTATAAAAACTGAAGCGGATCGGGTGAGACATAGATCCGCCTGTTGTAGTTGTCGTATATTTTTTCAAAAATTTCCCGGCTCGCGATCCTTGCCGGACTCTCTTCAAGCGGCTTCAAGGCATTATTTCAGAGCGTTGAAGCCGAAGGTCGGGGCCGTCTTCGGGGATTTGCCCTTTTTGATCTTGTGGTAGTCGCTGTAGGTAAGCAGCGGCGCCTCTTTGAAGCAGACTGATTCCTGTACCTCTCCGATAAAGAGCATGTGGCTCGGCATCTCCACCGTCTTTGTCACTTTGGCGTCAAAGGCCGCGACGCTCCACTCCTCAATGAGCGGCGTTCCCGCCTCGGCGAGGCTGTATTTTACGTTCGCGAATTTATCGATGTCACGTCCTGATTTGAAGCCGAACTGTCCGATAAAGGTCATCGGCACCTCAAGTTCGAGGACTGCGACGGAGAAGCGGCCGCTTTTGGCGATCATTTCCGTCGTGAGGTTGGCCTTGTTGAGGCAGGTAGCGACGCAGATTGGCTCCGACGTTATCTGCATCACAGTGTTGGCGATCTGTCCGTTGAGTTTTCCCTCAAGGTCGGTGCTGACAATGTACATACCATAGGTCAGTGAAAAGAGCGCCTTCATATCGATATTGCCCATCTTATTACCCCCCTTAGTATATTCTGCTATCTGGCTATATAAAATGTGCCGGACCCTTTGAAGCCCGGCACCTTCATCTTATATCAAAAGCTATGATCTGTCGCCAAGTTCTTTGTCAAGCATCGCAAGCGATATGGGGATCTCGCCGAGCTTCTTGAACTTCGCGAGGATCTCCATCGCGTGCTCCTCTTCCTCGACCTGCTCCTGGACGAACCAAGAGAGCATGCCGCGCGTGGCGTAATCTTTCATCTCCATCGCCTTTTCGACGAGCTCATAGATGAGGGCCGTCACCTTCTGTTCGTGCTCGAGGGTCTGCTGGAATATCTCGGTCGCGTTTTTCCACTCGTTACGCGGGGCGGCGATCGCCTCCAAAATGACATGTCCGCCGCGGGCGACGACATATTCGTATATCTTCATCGCGTGTTCCTGCTCTTCGGCGGCCTGCTTCTTCATCCAGTGGGCGCAGCCGGGGAGGTCGTTGGCGTCGAACCAGGAGGCCATTGAGAGATACAGGTAAGCCGATTCAAGCTCCGCGCGGATCTGTCCGTTAAGCGCCTTTTCCATTTTCGCATCAATAATCATCGTAAATCGCACCTTTCTGTCTTTATAAAGTTTGCCTTCTAAATCAAAATCATTATAAATATAATATCGCAGTTAGCGCTAAAGTCAAGATTAAAATACGTATTATGCGCATTTTAATCATAAATGACAAAATTTAACTTTACCTTTTGAGCATGGCTCCCTCCGAGGCCGAGGCCGCAAGCTTTGCGTATATGCGCAGCCAGCCGTCCGGCGCATCCGGCACCGGGGCGCGCCAGTCTTTGAGCCGCGCCTTCATCTCTTCCGCAGAGAGCGCCGCGGAGATATTTTTTTTCGTGATGTCGATAGTTATCAGGTCTCCGTCGCGCAGCGCCGCAAGCGGGCCGCCCTCGGCGGCCTCCGGCGAGATGTGTCCGACGTAGCAGCCGTTGTTGGTTCCCGAAAAGCGGCCGTCCGTGATGAGGGCGACGCTTTTGGCGAGCCCCATTCCATAGAGGAATTTCATCGCGTGGAACATCTCGCGCATCCCCGGCCCCCCTTTGGGTCCCTCATAGCGTACGACGACGACGCTGCCTGGCTCTATCTCTTTCGCCAGGATCGCGCGGTTCGCCGCCTCTTCGGAGTCAAAGACGCGCGCCGGGCCCGTAAATTTGAACATCGAGGGGTCCATCGCCGCGGGCTTCGCCACCGCGCCGTCGGGGGCGAGGTTGCCGCGCAGCAGGCAGAGCCCCTTTTCCCGGCTGAACGGCTCAGCCGCGCTTTTTATCACGTTACGGTCTGTGCCGTAGGGATTTTTGCAGCCGTCGATATTCTCGCCGACAGTGAGGCCGCTCGCGGTTACCGCATCCAGGTGCAGCATATCCCGCACCTCCCGCATCACCTGCGGTACGCCGCCCGCGCGGTAGAAGGCCTCCATGTCATATTTCGCCGCCGGATTGACCTTTGCGACGAGCGGGACCCTCTCGCTGAGGGAATCGATCATCGAGAATATCTCTTTTGGGTCGAGCCCCGCCTCGTAGGCGACCGCGCAAAGGTGCATCACGCAGTTCGTCGAGGCTCCCGTGGCCAGCATCACGACGGCGGCGTTTTCCAGCGACTCCGCCGTTATCACGCGGCGCGCGGTGATATTTTTGTTTACAAGCTCGACAATCCGGCGTCCAGCCTCTTCGGAGCTTCTGAGACGCTCGGCGTATACGGCGGGAATCAGCGCCGAACCCGGCAGCGACATGCCCATCGCCTCCGAGAGGGCGCCCATGGAGTTCGCGGTGCCGAAGAAGGAACAGGAGCCGCAGCTTGGGCAGGAGGTATCCTCCAGCCTGTCCAGCTCCGCCGCGCCGATCTTTCCGGCCTCGAACATGCCTACCGCCTCGGAGAGCGAGGTCGAGTCGCTCTTTCTGCCGTCGAACTCAATGCCGCCGAGCATCGGCCCGCCGACGGCCATGATCGCGGGGATGTCGAGGCGCGCCGCGCCCATCAGCATTCCCGGAACGATCTTATCGCAGGAGCCGAGCATCACAAGGCCGTCGAGGTTGTGGGCCCGCGCCATGCTCTCCAGGCTGTTCGCGATCAGCTCGCGCGAGGGCAGGATGTATTTCATGCCTCCGTGTCCGCTCGCGAGGCCGTCACAGGCGCCGATCATCCCAAACTCCACCGCCGTGCCGCCGGCGCGGTAGATGCCCTTTTTGACAAATTCGGCCGCCTGCCGCAGGTTAAAATGTCCCGTAACCAGCTCGTTCCAGGAATTTGCGATGCCGATGACCGGCCCCCTGAGGTCGGCTTCAGAACATCCCATTGATTTATACAGCGCCCGCGCCTCTTTAAAGTTTACGTCTTCCAACTGTTGAGTGCTTTTATATTTCATCTATTAACCGTCACACTCCCTCCGTGAAAGATGATATCACAGCGATGATAAAAGTTTATATGATTTTTTCTTTTTGCGATTGGTGTATGATTAGAGTACAATAGAATCCATCATAGATGTTCGGGAGGTCCGGCATTTTGGAAATAAGAGCTGTAATGCCTGAGGACGCAGAGGCAATAGCCGCCATTAGGAGACAGAACGGAGTGCGGGAGGGAGTACTCGCCCTTTCCAGCGAAAGAATCAACGCCACGGCAGAATTTTTAAATTCACTCGCCGAGAGGGACAGGGGCTTCGTCGCGGTGGAAAACGGCGAGGTCGTCGGCTTCTCGGTGATGATCGCGAATCGGGAGCCTTGCCGCGCGCACAGCGCCTTTATCGCGGTGATGGTAAACGCCGACTTTCAGCAGATGGGGATCGGGCACAAACTTTTGAAACATCTGGTGGACCGAGCCGACAATGAGCTGATGTTCCACCGTCTGGAGCTGCTCGTGCTCACGGACAATGAGAGGGCGATCAAGCTATATAAAAGCCTCGGATTTATGGTGGAGGCGACGAGGAAACACGCCGCCGTCGTGAAGGGTACGTTCGTTAACGAATACCTGATGGGAAGACTTCGCGGAGAGGGTGCCGAGATATGAGGATAAGGCCCGTAACGCCGAAAGATGCCGAGAGCATCGACAATATAAACGCCAAGCTGACGAAGGAAAGATTCTCCAGCTTCTTCGACGGGAACCAGAAAAACGCGGAACAGTTGATAGCGGAGCTCACACAGTTCGACCACATGCTTGTGCTTGAGACGGAGACGGAGCCGCAGGAGCTGTGCGCCGCGGTGCTGCTGAAGGTCAATCACCAGATATTCCTGCGCCGGATGGCGACGCTTAGGATCATCGTCGATCAGAAATGGCAGGGACAAGGGCTGGGAAAGGCGCTGATGGAGACGGCGCTGGAACTCGCCGACAACGAGCTGATGATGGAACGCGTCGAGGTGGAGATACCGACCGACAACGTGGGCGCGCTGAAGCTCTGCAAGGCCGCCGGCTTCAAGGTCGAGGGGATCGCTAAGGACTGGATGCGCAATCCCGACGGACATTTCGTCGACGCCTACCTCATGGCACACTGCCGCAACGCGAAATAGTTCAATAGGGCGAAGGTGGTCCTCCTGCGCCTATAAAGTACCGAAGCGGCGGCGCTGGCCGCCGCTTTTGCGTCAGGCACCGCCGTTACATTAACGACATCTATCTCACACCTGTTTTTCCGGAACAAGAAACGCCGCTCATCGTATTTATCTATTATTTCTATCTTTATTGCTTTATACGTGACAATTATTGATTTTATCTTACTTTAAGCGCTTTGATTTCGTCAATGTCTTTATGCTTGTTCTTTTCTCCTCCGTTTTACTATTAATTTCCCTAAATTAAAGATAATAATAGAGATAATATTCACTATCTCGCCGTCTCCGGTCTATAGCAGTAATGGCGGCAAAAAACAGAGGAGGAGCTTTCATGGAACAGCTCACGCAACTGGTAACCGACGTTAACAGCTTTATCTGGGGCTTGTGGTGTCTCATTCCGCTTCTTTGCGGGACGGGACTTTATTTCACTATCAGGCTCAGATTCGTACAGATTCGGAAGTTCCCGGAGGCGTTCAAGGAGGTCTTCGGCGGTATCAACCTCTTCGGCAAACGGGCAGACAAGGGCGGCATGAGCTCCTTCCAGGCTCTCGCCACGGCGATCGCCGGGCAGGTAGGAACAGGAAATCTCGCGGGCGCGGCCACCGCCATCGCTATGGGCGGACCGGGAGCGATCTTTTGGATGTGGGTCGCCGCCTTTCTGGGCATGGCGACGATCTTCGCCGAGGCGACCCTGGCGCAGGTCTTCAAATATAAGGAGGCGGACGGCAGAGTGGTCGGAGGCCCAGCCTTCTATATAACGAACGGACTGCACTGCAAACCGCTTGCGGTCTTCTTCTCCGTGTCGCTCATCATCGCTTTGGGTTTCATCGGCAACGCGGTGCAGACAAACTCGATAGCGGACGCCTGCAGCGTCGCCTTCGGCTGGAATAAGCTTTATGTCGGCATCGTCCTCGCCGCGGTGGGCGGTTATGTATTCTTTGGCGGCATCGGACGTATCGCCGCCATCACGGAAAAGCTCGTCCCGCTGATGGCGGCGCTTTACCTCATCGGCGGCGCGGCCATTCTCGTGATGAACTTCACGGAGATCCCCCACTCCCTCTGGATGATATTCAAGGGCGCCTTCAACCCCGCGGCGGCGACCGGAGGCCTCATCGGCGTCTCTATCAAGCAGGCCGTACGTTACGGCGTGGCGCGCGGGCTCTTTTCCAATGAGGCAGGCATGGGCTCCACGCCCCACGCGCATGCGGTGGCCAAGGTCAGTCACCCCTGCGAGCAGGGATACGCGGCTATCATCAGCGTATTCATCGATACCTTCTGCGTCCTCAACATGACTGCCTTCGTCATCTTCGTCACGGGAGCGGTCGACGGACATACGAGCGGCATCGCGCTTACACAGAAGGCCTTCAGCCTCGGCCTTGGACAGTACGGAGTACCATTCGTAGCGCTCTGTCTCTTCTTTTTTGCCTTCTCGACCGTTATCGGCTGGTACTTCTACGGCGAACAGAACATCATCTTCCTCTTCGGGGAGAAGGCGCTTCTGCCCTACCGCATCGTAGTAATGGCCTTCCTCGTGATCGGCGCGGTGCTCCAGCTCGATCTCGCCTGGCAGCTTGCGGACTTTTTCAACGGGATCATGGTCTTCCCAAACCTCATCGCGCTGCTCGGATTGGGCTCGATAGTCTCAAAGCACCTCAGCGAATTCGAGAGAGACGGACGTCTAAGATCTGTAAAATAAGGACAATGGAAAAGATGAGCGAGAGAGACGGCATCTCCTGCTCATCTTCTTGTTCCCGCATGATTCATGTATGCATCGGACAGCGGCGGCACAACACGCAAAAAATAAGAGACGGCAAAAAGCCGCCTCTTATTTTTTGCTGCATTCGTTTTTTATTTGCCTAATCTTCGGCCAATGCTAACAGAAGAGCCAGGCGAAGGGCGCGAGCAGGAAGATGCTGAGCACCGCCCTGATAAAGTAGATGCCCGTCAGCTTCCAGAAGCCAAGCGGTATCGACGACTGGAGGATGAGGACGCCGACCTCGGTCATGTAGATGAGGCCGGTGCCGGAGATACAGGCGCACATAAACTTCGCGGCGACGGCCGTGCGGCCTGAGCCAACGACAGCGGCGAGGAACTGGTCGGCGTAGGCGAGCAGGAAGGCCGGGGCGACCTCCTTAGCCTCCGGTATCCTCATGAGCTGGAGGCACCAGGCGAAGGGCGCGGAGAGCACCTGGAATACCGGGGTGTTGTTCGCGATGATGAGGACGATCGTTCCCCAGGCGACGACGAGCGGCATCGTACTGACGACGAGCGAGATGAAAGTCTTAACGCCGGAATCCACCGTCATCGCCGCGGTCTGCTTCGCCGAGCGCTCGACGGCAAGTTTGAGCGCCCAGTCGCCGAGCGAGTATCCCTGCGGGATATCGTCGCCGACACGCTGCTTGCCGGCCTTGCCGGAGAAGGTGTCGGGCATTGAGGAGAGCGGCCAGATGCGCGGCATGATGAGCGCGAGGATGAAGGTCACCGCGTAGACCGCCGCCATTATCTGGAAATACATGTTCGGCAGGCCGACAAAGTCAGCCATGACGTAGATATAGGCGATGCTGATGACGGAGAAGGCCGTCGTGATGATCGAGGCTTCGCGGTCGGAATAGTAACCCTGGTCGTGGACTTTGGTCGTGATGACGACGGCGACCGAGCAGCTTCCGACCCAGGAGGCGAGGCAGTCGACGGCGGAGCGGCCCGGGAGTTTGAACATCGGCCCCATGACCGGACGCGCGTAGGTGCCGACATATTCCATAAGGCCGTAGTCCGTCAGCAGCGGCACGACGCCCGCGAGGACGATAAAGATGATGAGCAGCGCGGGGGCGAGGACTATCGCCGGCGTGCCGCCGTTATCCATGTTCCATACCACTTCGGGGCCGATCTTAAAGAAGATCACGATGTAGAGCGCCGCACCAAGCAGGCGCGAGACGAGCCAGAAGGGTTTGACGATCAGCAGCCCTCCCCAGAAGGGGTCCCTTTCTATCTTCTCAGGTTTGCAGAGCGTGGCCCACAGAGAGGCCAGCGCCGCGATCACGACGAGCGTCATCGCCGTACCAGGCAGCCATGGTTTCAGGACCGCCTTCCCCCAATCGATCGCAATGCCAAGGATGGTATTGAGGCTGCCTTTCATGGGAATGGGCAAAAGAAAGACTATGGCGCCGATAAGCGATGGAATCAAAAAATGCATGATCTGCGCAGAGGTGTAACTATGTTTTTCCGCCATTTTCAATGCTCCCTTTCTAAGTATATTTTAAGTATAAGTTCTCACAGCGTGGCCCGCTCTATTCGCCCCCCTTCGCGGCACACCGCCTAAACCGGCTTTCGTCAGTCGAAAATTTTGCCGGGATTCATTATATTGTTGGGATCGAGCGTGAGCTTTATCTTTTTCATCAGCGCGAGGTTCTGCGGCGGGCAGAGCTCCGCGAAGTAGCGTTTACGCTTGCTGCCGATGCCGTGTTCGCCGCTGATGACGCCGCCGAGCGAGTCGGTGAGGCGGAATATATCCCACTCTATCTCCGTTTCGACACGCTCCCATTCTTCCAGAGTCATCTCCGCGGGCTTCAATATCGTCGGATGGAGGTTGCCGTCCCCAGCGTGGCCGAAGTTCGCGATCGGCACACCGTATTTTTTCTCTATCTCGCGCAGGCCGCGCGCGGCCTCGGGGATCTTCGCGATCGGCACGACGATGTCCTCGTCCGCCTGCACCGGGTCCGTCAGGCGCAGCGCCTCGTCAATATTACGGCGTACGGACCAGATGCGCTCGCGCGTGGAGCGCGTATCGGCGACGTAGATCTCCGCCGCCCCCTCCGCCGAGAGGATCTCCCCAGCGCGCTCAATATCCATATCTAGCGACTCCTGGTTGCTGCCGTCCACCTCGACGAGCAGCACCGCCTCAACGCCCTCCATCGGCAGCTCCTCGTTAAGGAAACCGCAGGCCTTGCGGTAGCAGTAGGCGTCTATATATTCGATCGACGAGGGGACGATGCCGCCGTGCGCCATCATCTTAGGCACCGCCCTGATCGCCGTCTCGGTGTCGGCGAAGAGGGCCAGCAGCGCGGCGCGGTTTTTCATCAGCGGCTGGAGGCGGAGGATGATCTTCGTCACGTAGCCGAGCGTGCCCTCGGAACCGACGAAGAGCTCCTTCAGGCTGTAGCCTGAGACATCTTTCATCAGCTTGCCACCGAGCGTCAGGATCTCACCCGTCGGCAGCACCACCTCCAGCCCCAGCACGTAACGCATCGTGACGCCGTATTTGACGGCGTTGCCGCCGCCGGCGTTCTCCGCGATGTTGCCGCCGATGTGGCAGGAGAGGACGCTCATCGGATATCCCGTGTAGGCGAGCCCCTTCTCGGCGGCAGCGGCGTTTATCTCGCTCGTAATTACGCCGGGCTCCGTGACGACGACGAGGTTTTCCGCGTCTATCTCGATGATACGGTTGAGCCTCTCGTCGGATATGACGATGCCTCCAAATACCGGGAGCGCACCGCCGGAGAGCCCCGTGCCGCCGCCGCGCGGCGTGACCGGTATCAAATGGCTGTTGGCGAGCCTCAATATCTCGGATACTTCACGGGCTGAGGCGGGGGCGACGACGGCCTCCGGCAGGTAGCGTTCGTCGGCGCGCAGCGTCGTGGTCTCGTCGCGCGAACAGGCCTCGCGCTTCTCGTACGTCGTCCATATATGTGTGGGACCGACTATATCAGCCAGCGCCGTGAGTATTTCCTCCGTTACAATGCCGTATCCCATGATGAAGCGCCTCCCTTCCATCAAATAATTATTCAAAGGCCATATATATTTATAAGAGTATATTATAATATAATAATCTGCGTTTGACTCTGTTTTAAGGAGACTTTATATGGCCGCAGGCTTTGAAATTTCAACAACGTCGCTGATATTAGTGTGCTTTCTGGTGTTTCTCGCGGGATTTGTCGACGCCTCGGCGGGCGGCGGCGGGATAATTTCCCTGCCCGCCTATATCTTCACCGGCATGCCGGCGCACTTTGCGCTGGGATGCAATAAGTTCTCCAGCTCCTGCGGCACCACCCTCGCGGTCTTCAAGTTCTGGCGGAACGGCGCGGTCAACCTGCGCGCGGCGGCGGTCGCGGCCTTCGGTTCGTTCCTCGGCTCCACCGTCGGCGCGAAGACTGCGCTGCTGCTCAGCGACCAGATGATCAAGACGATGCTCATTATCATCCTGCCCTGCGCGGCGGTGATAATTTTTCTTAAAAGGGACCTCGGCGAGACGGACCGCTCCGCCGGAATGGAGCGCGGCCGCGCCGCGCTGCTCGCCTTTATGATCGGACTGCTGATCGGCGGATACGACGGCCTCTTCGGCCCCGGGACGGGGACCTTCGCGATCATGGCCTTCTCCGTCCTCATGGGCTTCGACCTTAGAACCGCCTCGGGAAACGCGAAGATACTGAATCTCGCCTCCAACTACGCCTCGCTGATGACCTTCGCCTTCGCGGGGACGATAATATACGGCGTGGCGCTGCCCGCGGCGCTCTGCGGCATCGCGGGCAACTATCTCGGCGCTCACTGCGCGCTGACGAAGGGAGCGCGTTTCATCCGTCCGATGATGCTGACGGTGCTGGTGATGCTGGTGCTCAAACTCCTCTTCGACATACTGTAAACCGGCGTTTATAAGCACGATTTGCGTCATAAAATGGGGGCTCCGGTATCGGAGCCCCATTTCATTTAGCAACTCGCACTTCTGATGAACAAAATAAGCGATTCACACAAAACGCAAAAATCGGCGTTTTGGTTCTCTGCTTATAAACGCCGATTTCCTTCGGGTGGAAAAAGAGATAAACGCCGATTCACGCGGAGGTTTATTTTTCGACGGCCTCTTTGATCCTCTTCATGCCCTCTTCTATGTAGTCATAAGATCGGCAGTAGGCAAGACGGATATGTCCCGGCATTCCGAAAACCTCGCCGGGGACGGTCGAGACCCCGGCCTCTTCGAGCAGCCAGGCGCAGAATTTGAAGCCGTCCATACCGAGCCGCGAGATGCGCGGGAAGGCGTAGAAGGCGCCCGCTGGCGTGATCGCCTCGAAGCCCTTGATATCGTTCAGCCACTTGACGACCATATCGCGGCGGCGTTTATACTCCGCGACCATCGCCGTCACGTCGTTGTCGGCGTTGGCGAAGGCCTCGACGACCCCAGCCTGCGCGAATGAGTTGGCGCAGGTCGTGAGGTTCTGGTGGCACTTATTGACATAGGGGCGCATCGCCGCGGGGGCGACCACCCAGCCGATGCGCCAGCCGGTCATCGACCAGGTCTTGGAGGCGGCGGCGACCGTCACAGTGCGCTCCTCCATGCCAGGCAGGCTCGCGATGCTCACATGCTCGCCGTCGTAGAGGAATTTCTCATAGCATTCATCGGAGATCACCCAGAGGTCGTTCTCAATGGCAAAGGCGGCGATCGCCTCAAGATCCTTCCGTGTAAGCACCGCGCCGCTGGGGTTGTTGGGCGAGTTTATCAGGATGGCCTTGGTCTTGGGCGAAAGAGCCTTTTTCAGCTCCTCCACCTGAAGCCGGAAGCCGTTTTCCATCTTCGTCGGCACGGGTACGAGCACGGCGCTGGCAATGGCAAGCTCGTCCGCGTAGGCCGAGAAGTAGGGCGCGGGCACGATCACCTCGTCGCCGGGCTCAAAGAGCGTGAGGAAGGTCGAGGTGAGCGCCTCCATCGCGCCGTTCGTGATAAGGACGTTTTTATCGGCGTCGACGTAGGCCATGCCGTTCTCGCGGCGGTACTTGTCGGCCACCGCACAGCGGAGGTCATAGGCTCCCGCCATGTCAGTATAGTGTACGTTGCCTTCGTTGAGGGCCGCTACCACCCGCTCCTTCGCGCACTTCGGCGAATCGAAGTCCGGGCGGCCGATCTCCATGTGGATGATGCTTCTGCCCTCGCGCTCCATCTCCTCCGCGCGCGTCAGTATTTCGCGGATACCGCCGGACATGCTGATGGAAGCCATACGGCTGTTGGGAAATTTAACCTTCGTAGTCATCTTTTTTATTGCCTCCCGTATCTAAGAAAATAAACCGTCCATCTTACATAGACAATATTATTACCAATCCGCCATTTCAGGCAACTTATTTTTCAAAAACACGGCGGCCAGAATCATCCATACCTACGGAAGATAAACATTCTGCCGTATTAATTCCAGCCTGACATCTTCGTACCCGACATCGCAGCAATCTGCGCCTGTCCGCCGCGACACCGCCGCCGCCACTCCCGCCGCCTGTCCCATCGCGAAACAGTGCGGTATGAGATTGATCAGGTTGTTTGCCTGCGCGTCCGAGGAAAAACACCTTCCGGCGACGAGAAGATTTCTCTTATCCGCGACCTGCAGGGCTCCAAGAGGGATCTGCGTCGGTTTTTCGGGGTAGTCCTCGTCGAGTCCGCCTTTGGAGGTTATCACCTCTATCGAGGGCAGTACGGCGACAACGTCCTCAAAGTCGGTTCCGTTATAGACGTCGTTCACCGTCAGCACCTTTTTGCCGAGAATCCGTCTGCTCCCGCGCGTACCGGTCTGGTAGGCCGTATCGTGAAGGGTGGCCGGGAACAGTCCGGGGATTTTATTTTCATTGATATAGCCGATAACGTCGAGGATCGTGGCGCGTACTTTGAACTCGACCGCCGTAAGGTCGGCGACCTTCAGACAGTCATAACCGAGGAGCCAGTTATCGACCCAGGCCACGTCACTCCTGCCGGTCGGGAAAAGCACGATCGGGAAACCGGAAATTTCGTTGAGTTTTTTATTGTGCCTCTCCCATTCTTCGCTGTTTTCCACCGAATAATCCATAAACTTCGTAAAATCTTCCACACCGAGCCTGTAGACCACGCCGAGAGAGGCGTTGCGCAGACCGTCTTTGAAGGCGTCCTGAAAAACCGCGCCCGCCGATGCCGCGATGTCCCCGTCTCCGGTGCAGTCTATGACGGTATCCGCGAGAATGGCGTTCCTGCCCTGTTTGCTTTCAAAGCTCACGCCCTTCACCTCATCGCCGACGCATATCGCCTTACAGGCAAGCGTGTGCAGATAGACCTTGACCCCGGCCTCTTCCGCCATTTGCTGAAGGACGATTTTGAATATTTCAGGGTCGGTATATCCTCCGTAGCAGACATAGCCGTCGCGCGTCATATTAAAATAGGGACGCCACTTTTCGACGCACTGGGGGTCGTCACTGCCCATTATCTCCCGCCGCGGGCCAAAGTAACCGTTGGGGATAGCCTTAAGGCGGCTGACCGCTTCGAGCATAACGCCCTTTATCATCATCGTTTTCATATAGCTCAGAGAGGGGATCAGAATGACCTGCCCCCCGGTAGCCATCCCGCCAAGATGGTTATAACGCTCAAGCAGGACCACCCTCCCCGTGCCCGCGCGCGCCGCGGCGACCGCCGCGGCTATACCGGCGGGGCCGCCGCCTGCGACCAGCACGTCGGCATGGTCGATAACTTCCACCTTAGCTTCCGGTTCAATGATAAACTTTTCCATGTAAAACGCTCCTTATTGTCTCTATATTTGAATTATCGTAATCTTTTAGATATAATCAGGGTAAACGAGCATCGGGGATAGTCGATTATGGATATAAAACAGCTGAAATATTTTGTTACCGTCGCCAACGAAGGGCAGATAACAAAGGCCGCCCAAAAGTTATTCATGGCACAGCCGCCTTTAAGCAGGCATATCATCGAACTGGAAAAAGAGATCGGCAAACCTCTCTTTCTCAGGACTAAAAAGGGGCTGGAGCTGACCTCGGCCGGAGAGGCCCTTCTGCAAAAGGCTCAGGATCTGATATTCCAAATAGAAAACCTGAAGTATTACATCAACGACGACATTCCCGAAAATCTCTCCGGCATCCTGAAGATAGGCTCGCTGATATCATGTACGCCCAAGCTGACGGACTACCTGAAAAAATTTGCCTCGTTCCATCCGCACGTAACCTATAAGATATGGGAAGACACCCCCAACAACCTGCTGGACCTTCTCTACAAGAGAGAGATCGAACTGCTCTTTCTGCGGACGCCGACCTTCAACGCCGGTTCGCTGGCCGTGGTTCCCCTCGCGGCCGAACAATTCTATCTCGCCGTTCCCGCCGCGATGGACTCCTGCCCTCAGCGGGACTATATCTCGCTGGAGGAGATGGCCGAGCTTCCGCTGATCATGCTGCACGACGGCAAAAGCATCGGCTATAACGAACTTTTTATCAACGATTTCGCCAACCTCAACATCAAACCTAATATCATCTGCCAGTGCTCAAACTCCTCTTTGGCGATAATGCTGGTATTCAGCGGGCTGGGGGCCACCATTATGCCGCAGCAGCTGTTAAAACACCTTCCCAACAAACAGACGAATATTAAACGGATAGAGGGAGTAAGCTCCGATACAAAACCGGTCGTTATCTTTAACCCCAAGCAGTATATCTCGCCGATGGCCAAAAAACTGCTTGAGATAATGGACGTCGACGTTAAATTATTTTAGGAACCGCACCAGGTGTATCGTCGCGGAATCGCAGTATGTAATCAGCATCAGCGCGGCAAGCATCGCTAAAAACAGCGCGACGATATATTTAAACATCCGCTCCATCGGGATCTTCGCCACCGCCATCGCCACAAACAGGTTGACGCCATATGGCGGCGTTATATAGCCGATAGCCAGATTCGCCACCAGCACGACGCCAAAGGTGACGGGCGACATGCCGAATTTCGTCATGACCGGCAGCAGGATCGGAGCAAGTATTATTATCGCCGGTATCGGGTCGATGAGGCTGCCCACTGCCAGCAAAAAGAGATTCACGATCATAAAGAGCACTATCCTGCTGTCGGTGATGCTTATGAGAAATGACGCGATCTGCTGCGGCAGTCCGGCCATTATGAGATAACTCGCGAAAGCCATCGAAAGGCCCACCATAAAGGTCGTCGCCCCATTGACCGTCAGCGTCTCCACGAATGCCTCGTAGATCTTCGCAAACGTCAGTTCGCGGTAGATGACAACGCCGGTGAACAGAGAGTACAAGACCGCTATCACTGCCGCCTCAGTGGGAGTGCATATCCCCCAGTAGATACCGCCCAAGATTATCCCCGGGGCCATAAACGCCCAGATGGCGTCCACAAAGGAGTGAGAAAAACTTTTCAGCGTCAGCTTCTCCGCGGTTCCTCTGTACCCTTTCTTCTTTGAAATGACGTAACATACTATCAGGATCGCCACGCCCATTATTATTCCCGGAATGATCCCCGCGATAAACAGCTCACCAATGGAGGCGCCAACCACCACGCCGTAGATGACAAGCGGGATGCTCGGCGGGATGATGATGCCGATGGTGCCGGCCGCAGCGGCGAGCGCGGCGGCAAATCCCTCGTCGTAGCCCTTCTCTTTCATCGCCGGGATCATAAACGAGCCGACGGCGGATGTCGTGGCGACGGCGGAACCGGAGAGCGCGGCAAAGAACATACAGGTGACCGTGGTCACCATGGCAAGGCCGCCAGTCACCGCGCCGACACAGATATTGGCAAAATTGAGCAGCCGCTTAGCCAGACCGCCGGCGCTCATCAAGCTTCCCGCGAGAATAAAGAAAGGAATCGCCAGGAGAGAAAAGGAATCAACTCCCGCCACGGCGTTCTGGGAGATCATGACGAACGATATGTCGGAGAAAAAATAGAGCGTGATCAGCGTGGATATGCCGATAGCGTAGCCGACGGGAACGGTCAGCAGAATCAGCACGAGAAAAGAGCCAAATAAGACCGCGAATTCCATTACCGTATCTCCTCCTTCTTGCCGGCGAAAGCGGCCGCCGGGGTCGTGATTATCTCTTTGAGTCCGGCGATGATCCTGACGGAAAGCACGAAGTTGCTCACAGGCAATGACAGATACACAAAAAGCAGCGGAATCTCCATCGCGGGAGAGAGGGAATATCGGTGAGCCAGATTCATGACGAGAGAAAAGCCGTTCACCGTAAGAAATACACAAAACGAGAGAAAGATGAGGTTAGAAAGCACGCTCAAAAACTTTTTACCGGCTGGATTCATCAGGGAATACAAGACCTCAACCTTCAGGTGCTTACCGTCCCTCTGCGCAAAACTCGTTCCCAGCCATATCTGCCAGATAAAAATGTACCGCGTCAGCTCTTCGCTCCAGGGGATGGAGGCGTTGATGAAATATCTGAAAACGATCTGAAGGGCGACAAGCGCGACTGAGACCGCTAAACTTAAAACCAAAAGATACTCTTCAAACTTGTTGTACAGCCTTAACACCGCACTCAATTTAGCCACTCCTATCTGCGCTTTGACCGACCAGTGCGGACAGAGATGTATATGCCAGTCCGCACTGGTTCTGCCGTAAAAACTACTGATACTTTTTCAGCAGCACAAAGACGTCTTTGCCCAATTTTTTCTCAAATTCGGCATATACCGGCTGCACGGCTTTGACAAACTTCGCGTGGTTCTCCGGCGTTATCCCGTTGACGCTCATTCCGTGCGACTTAAGCTGTTTTATGTAACCGGCGTCCTCGCTCAGAGATACCTTCCTCTGATAATCCACGAACCACTTCTTCGCCGAGGCCGCGACCATCTTTTGAAGGTCGGACGGCAGTTTATCGAACTTGTTTTTGTTCATCGCGGCGACGAGGAACGATACCGTATGCCCCGTAAGGCTGTAATATTTCTGGACGTCGTAAAATTTCATCTCCACCATAAAATTGGCGCTGACCTCAAAACCGTCTATCGTCTTCTGCTGCAGAGAGGTATAGACTTCCGTGAAGGACATCGGCGTGGGGTTCGCGCCAAGTGCCTTAAAAAGGCCGATGTAAACTGGGCTCTCCATGACCCTCATTTTCAATCCAGCCAGGTCCGAAGGGGCGTTAATCGGACGTTTGCTGTTCACCATATGGCGCACGCCGTTCAGCATATATCCCAAATTGACCATTCCCGCGCTCCGTTCCAGCTCCTTATTCAGATACTGGCCGAGCTCCCCGTCGACAGCCTTAAAAGCGGCCTGCGCATCGGAAAAGGCAAACGGCATATCCAGTATCCCAAACTTAGGCTCATAGGTGGTCAGGGCCGACGTCGTCGTCAGCACCATATCCAGCGTTCCCAGCGAGACGGCCTCCGCCATTTGACGGTCCCCTCCCAGCGCGCCGTTAGGGAATACCTCGACCTTGATCCTTCCGCCGCTTGATTTTTCAATCTCTTTTTTAAACTCATAAGCGGCCCGCACCTCTGGTATCGCCTCTGAACTGATCGAACCTATCCTGATGGTATAAACCTTGGAGTCACTACAGTCGGCCCGTGTACCCATAAATGCGAAACCACACGCAATCACCGCCGCCAGCAATACTTTACCGGCATTCTTGAAAAACATAAAATGACCTCCTCATTGATAGAAAATAGCGTAATCGGTCTTAAACACCACCACTGCCATATCATCTGTTTATTTTGATATGACATGAAAGTATTTTAGCCGGGCTAAGGATAACATCTTTTAAAACATATGAAAAATATCTAATTAAGCATATTCAGCATACCAATAAAGTATGACATTAAAGAGAGGTCATTCATAAAATCTTAATTTTAACAACCGCGTAAAGAATAACTCGCACAAAAGAGAGCAGGCGTTACCCGCAGCCTGCCCTCTTTTGTCACAATATTGATACCGGCGGCTCAGCACCGGCGGATAAATAATGAAAACTGCGGATTATGGGATGTATTTCGTTACCGCAGAAAATAGTCCTTCATTATATACCCCTCGCTGTTGACGACGTGGTCGTATAGGCAGGCGTGAAGAGCCTTTGGATCTCTGCGTTTGATACAGTTCAGGATGATGATGTGCTGTTCTATGGAATTGCGGATATCGGCGAGAGACTGCGCGGAGAGGCGCTGAAAGCGCTTGATCTGCACATGATAGCTCATCAGTATCGCGCCGATGCGCCTGTTCGTCGCATACTTCGCAATCGTAAAGTGCAGCTTGAGGTCACAGTCGGCGACGGTTGAAAAGTCTATCTCCTCGCCGTTCTCCGCCCTCTTACTAAGCCGTTCCCACTCGGCGGACATCTCTTTTATCTCACTGTCTGGTATGCGGTTGGCCGCGGAGAGCGCGGCAAAGGGTTCGAGCAGCTTTCTTATATCATATATCTCGCGTACGTCCTCAAGGGATATCTCGGAGACGAAGGCTCCCTTAAGGGGAACTATCTTTATATAACCGTCCTGCTCAAGGACGCGCAGCGCCTCACGGACGGGAGTGCGGCTCACGCCGGTCTCATTCGCGATAAATGTCTCGGGAAGAGGTTCGCCCATCTTCAGCGCGCAGGAGTCGATCCCCTCTTTTATCCAGTTGTAGGCCTTCACCCAGCTGGCCTTTTCATTCTTCGACATCATTTCTGTCCCTCCCAGTTTGGCAAGAATCCCCGCGTACACGTATAAAAACCATCCGTATGGATAAATGTCTAAGCTATAAATCCTAATTCTTAAGATGCTTGTATACAGAAACTATACAACATTTTGTAATTTTGTCTATACTTTTCCGCAAAAAAATTATCGTAAAATTTCCTTTGATCTCATGGTTGACATTTATTTATCACAATATTATTATCACGTAGAAGTTTTGTAATTTTAGGGAATATGTTTATCCAATTAAACAGATGTTAGAGCAGAGTATATATTTTCATTGTATACAGACGGCGTACCTAAGACATTCACGATTTTAGTATTATTGCTGGGAGGAATCGGCAATGAAATATAGCATTCCATATGGAAATCGTTCTATGGATTTCGAGATTCACACAAACAGGGTCCTATTCTCGGGAGAGATGACCAATATCCCGCCAGTCTCAGACTTCAAAGAGGAACTCATACGCTCTTTGGATGCTCCCATCGCCTCACAGTCACTCGCTTCGCTCGCAAAGGGCAAAAAAAATATTCTGTTCCTTGTTGAGGACAATACGAGAGATACCCCGCTGGCGGAGATACTGCCGGTCGTCACCGGCTATCTTAAGGCCGCCGGCATCCCCGAGAGCGCCGTAAGTTTCATGACTGCCCCCGGGACGCACCGACTGATGACTGACGAGGAGGTGCGAGAGAAACTTGGCTCCTATATAGTCGACAACTTCGCCGTATACCAGCATGAGGCTTCAAATACGGAAGAGCTGACCGATCTCGGCGAGGTAGAGGCCGGAGGATACAAGCTTCCGGTCCGCATCAACCGCCGCGCTCTGGAGGCCGACCTTCTAGTCGGCGTCGGCAACATCATTCCGCACAGCGACGCCGGCTTCTCCGGCGGCGCGAAGATCGTCCAGCCCGGCGTCTGCGATTTCGTGACGACACAGGCGACCCACAGGGGCGCTGGCCTCTGCCCTGACATCCCGCTCGGGATGATTGACGGAAACCCCTGCCGCATGGGCATCGACGCCGTAGGCGGCATCGCAAAGCTGGCCTTCATCATCAACGTGGTCAAAAACTTCAGCGGCGAGATCGCCGGCTTCTTCTGCGGCGATTATTTAAAGGCGCACCGCGCCGGGGTCGAGCTCGCAAGAAAGTCCTACAGCGTGGAGCTCGACGAGCTCGCCGATATCGTGATCGCCAGTTCGTCGCCCGCCGATATGGACTACTGGCAGGGCATCAAGGGGCTCACCTCCGCGTACTTCGCGGTGAAGCCCGGCGGCGCCGTGATCCTCGCCGCCCCCTGTTATGAGGGACTGGTGCATAATCATCCTCTTTACGCGCACTGGCTCGCGCAGCCCACTAAGGTCCTTGTGGAGGCGATAGAGGCAGCCTCTCCCTATGACCTGGATACCGACGTCATCTCCGCCGTAGTCGCCCTCGGCAGCCGCCGCGTGCTTGAAAGGGCCGAGGTCTACATGATCAGCGACGGCCTCTCCGAGGAAGAGATACGGAAGATGGAATATATTCCGGCGGCCAGCATACAGGAGGCTCTTGACGCGGCGCTGGCTAAGCGGCCGCAGGCGACCGTCGGCATACTGCCCCTTGGCGGGATATCTTTACCTGTCTTAATGAAAAAATAGCACATAGAAAGGCGGTTTGTAATGTATTTAACCGATGAAGAGAAACGGATACTGGACGGAGGAGAGGGAGCCGGAAAGCAGAAGGCGATGGAGATGCTCTACGCTCTCGGTCTCACCTTCGACGCGGAGAAGCTCATCCCCGTTAAGCGCGCGCACGTCGCCCTTAGCGGACAGGAGGGCGACACTTACTGGTGCGAACTGCTGGTAAACGGCGGCGCCACATGCGCCGTCCCCCCCACCACCAACCCCTACTGGGATACTAATTATCTGACGAAGTTTTTTGACGTCACAAAGGAAGAGCTTGAGCTCGCCGACAGGACCGGCGACGCCTACCGCCGTATCGGCGCTAAGCTCACATATCACTGCGCGCCGGGAGTATGTTCCAACGTGCCCTTCTTTGGCGAGCATGTGGCCTTTTCCGAGTCCAGCGCCACTCCATATGTCAACGGCGCACTCGGCGCCCGCTCTAACCGCGAATCTTCGGTGAGCGCGCTCGCCGCCGCCGTTATCGGCAAGACTCCTTATTACGGATTCCACATCGACGAAAACAGATACGGCGACTTCGCCGTCGACGTCGAGGCCGATCTGGAAAGCTGCTACGACTGGGGCATACTCGGACATTGTCTGGGAAAGATCGCGGGCAACCGTATCCCCGTGCTCAGATTCAAGAAGCCCGTCCGCCCAACTCAGGAGGATTTCCTCTATTTCGGCGCGGAGGCCGCCACAAGCGGCGCCGTCGCGATGTATCACATGGTGGGGATCACCCCGGAGGCTCCGACCATAGAGGCGGCATTCGGCGGCAGGAAGGTCCCATCGGCAGAATGCGTGCTCACGAATAAGGACCTCAAGGATCGGGAGGATATGCTTACACCCGCTACCGGAAAGATCAACCTCGTCATGCTCGGCTGTCCGCATTACACCTACAATCAGCTGCTCGACGTCGAAAGGCTTCTCGCCGGCAGGCATATCTGCAACGAGACGGCCTTCTGGATTCTTGCGGAATCGGGAGCAGTGGAGCTCGCGGAACGCTCGCACCTGCGTCAGAGGCTGGAGCTGCTCGGCGTACGGATGGTGGGAGACACCTGTATCGATGAACCCTGCTGGAAATCGTTCGAGGGTGCGCTCGGCGTAACGGATTCGCCCAAGTGCGCCTATTACCGTGAACGCCGCGGACAGCCCTTCGCCATCCGCAGGCTGTCGGAATGTATAGATGCCGCTGTGAAGGGGAGGCTTGACTAATGGCTGACAACAAGAAAGTTTACAAGTGCCGTTCGATAGTCCGTGGGTCAGGAGCGGGAGAGGCGGTCGTGTCTAAAGACGCGATGTGCTTCTACCTTACCGACCCGACCACCGGCACCGTCATAGAGAGAAACCACGCGATCGAGGGCAAAAGCATCTCCGGCAAGGTGCTGGTCCTCCAGTCCGGCAAAGGAAGTTCCGTAGTCCAGGCAGACGGCTTCTACCAGCTGTGGGTGAGAAACAACCTGCCGGCCGCAATAATCATAGGGGTACCCGAACCAGTCATCGTATCCTCGGCCGTTATGGTCGGCGCGACTATGGTCGACCGTCTTGATGATGACCCCTTCGAGGCTATCGCCGACGGCGATTATGTCGAGGTCGACGCTGACGCCCAGGAGGTACGCGTGTGGAAAGGAGGTAAAGCGGCGGACTGATCCCACATAGCGCAGCTTTTTGAATTTTTCAGGCAAACAAAAAAACAGGGAGGAACAAGAATATGAAGAAACTTCTGGCAGCAGTAACGTTTATGGCTATTATGGCGGCAGGCGCGGCCTTCGCGGCCCCCGAGTACACGATCAAGGTCGGCTACATCGGCTCCGATACCCACCCGACGATGCAGGCTATGAAGGTCTTCGCCAAGGATGTGGACGCAGGTTCAAAGGGCAAGATCAAAGTCGAGCTCTATCCCAACGCGCAGCTCGGCGGCGACCGTGAGCTCTGCGAAGGCGTACAGATGGGTACGATCCAGATGGCTATCCCCTCGACGTCGGCCCTTGCGGGATTCGACAAGAGAATACAGGTCCTCGACCTTCCCTATCTCTTCACCACGAGAAAGGCGGCCTTTGACGCGGTAGACGGCGAGCTCGGACAGAAGCTCAACACATACCTCTCAAAGAAGGGCTTCGAGGTTCTGGGTTATCAGGAGAACGGCTTCCGCCATGTGACGAACAGCAAGCGCCCCATCAAGACACCCGCCGACCTTAAGGGGCTCAAAATTCGTACGATGGAAAACCCGATGCACATCGCCTTCTTCAAGGAACTCGGCGCCAACCCCACCCCGATGAGCTGGGGCGAGCTTTACACAGCCCTGCAGCAGGGCACCGTCGACGCTGAGGAAAACCCCTACGCGATGATTGACGACGGTAAGTTCTACGAAGTGCAGAAGTACGTCTCCGAGACGGGGCACGTATTCTCCTACGAGATACTCATCGCCAACAAGAAGTTCATGGACAAGCTCCCCGCCGACCTCCGCAAGGTGGTAGTCGACGCGGCCCACAAGGCCATCATGACACAGCGCGCCAGCCTTGAAAAGGAAGAGGCCGCCTTCAAAGCGAAGGTCACCAAAGCCGGTCTGACCGCCAACGAGCTGACGCCGGAACAGAAGAAGCCCTTCGTGGAAGCGACCAAGAAGG
>ERZ1673695.514-NODE-514-length-59034-cov-15.670679_pt1 | contig 59034 bp, 48 predicted proteins | sample MGYA00580225_ERZ1673695 | MGnify/ENA primary metagenome ERZ1673695 (study PRJEB41218, sample SAMN15661739) | gut metagenome | host: Homo sapiens | place: Canada: London | collected 2015-08-20/2019-03-30 | study: EMG produced TPA metagenomics assembly of... | reverse complement strand
AAACCCTGGAAGATTTTTTATCCTCACTGTAACATATGTTTGACAAACCTACACCTTTTGGTTTTAATCCACAGCGGATAGTCTGCCGTCAACAAATATAGCGCGGCGAGCGACCGATTGCTCGGTTTGTACAGATTCGGTTTTTCGATTTCAAAAATCCTTTGGTGATTACTATTTTGAAAAATCATAGCACCATCATCCTTTCGTTGATATATTTTTGAAAGCCGTCTTTGAAACGGGATATGTTCCACCTCCGAAAATGCGGATTTGACAGCTTCGCAAAACGAGGCTGCACTACAGGAAAGCCGGATATCAAGCACAGGGCATACCGGGGCAGTGCAACCGTCTTTTTTTCTATAGTAAAGACAAAACTTGCAGTCGCAGTCTTTTTTCGTATATTTATATGGGCTTTGGTTTTTACCACCGCCTCGCTGCACACCGCAGGGCGGGCGTATCATCATCGCTTCCATACTGTTGAGGGACGGGGTGTCGGTAAAATACATTTTGATCGCTCCTTTTTGTGAAATGAAAAAAGCCCGAAGTCTTTTGCAAAACTTCGGGCTGAGGCAATAAAAAACGGCAGGCAAGTTTTTGATGACTTGTCTGCCGACATTTGTGTTTATTTTGATTTACAGGAGTTCATATCCTTTCTCAAAGGGAAATTAGTTATTTTATATCTTTGTTTTTGGATTCTGAAATTCAGTCGCATGGATAGCAAAAACCCCCGATAAAATCGGGGGTTTTGCGGAACATATCTTTTTTATGTTCCTATTATGGCGTACCCAAAGGGATTCGAACCCCCGACCGACGGCTTAGAAGGCCGTTGCTCTATCCTGCTGAGCTATGGGTACAAAAGAATGGAGCGGGTGAAGGGAATCGAACCCTCACAATCAGCTTGGAAGGCTGATGTTCTGCCATTGAACTACACCCGCTTGCGTCGGATGAAAAAGTTATTTTACCTGTTAACCAAAATCCGACTGTGCTATTATACCCACATAAGCATGCATTGTCAACACATATTTTACAATTTCTCCGCGTTCCGCCCGCGCGCTTAAAACTTTCCTCCGCGTCCTCCGTGAGCTCTGCCGCCTGCGCTCGTATGCGTCCTGCTGCCGCCTCCGCCCGTATTTTTCGGCCTTGGAGTTCTTGAAACGCTGCTGAAAAGATACAAATCCTTTGACTTGGTAATCTGGACGCCGTCCTCCCGGATATACGCATGCGCGGCGGGCTGCGGAACCGCCGTCCGGAGCTTTCTTTTCATAGAAGACGTTGCGAAAAACGCAATAACCGCGCCGGCTGCAACCGATATCACCAGATAAAACAGATAATCGGAAAGCGTTTTGGGCTCGCGGATTTTGTTGTCAATATCATACGGCCGGTTCTCCTCCGTCTCCCGCAGGAAGTCCTCACAGAGCGAAACAAACGTTTCAAAAGCTTCCATATAATCTCCGGAGGTCAGCAGAGGAGGGATGCGTTCCTCCATATAATCAAGACCGTACTCGGTAAACGCACGGATTGCCGTGCCGCCGGTGCTGATATACCAATCGCGTTCCTCCATGGAAACCAGCAGCAGCACGCCGCTTCTCGACGCGCCGATGCCGTAGCCGTTTTCGTCAAAATAATCGTCGGCAAACGCACGGGGCGTTTTCCCATGAGTGGAAGCCGCTGTCACAATAACAAGATCGCATTGATAGCGCGAAACGACTTCCGCGATCCGGCTCCGAAGCGCGTCCTCCTCTGCCTCCGTAAGCAGTCCGGCTCCATCAACGACCTTATCCGGCGTCCCCGCGTCCGCTGCGATGGCAGGAAGAATAAAGATAGAAAGCAAAAGGAGCGTTCCAAGGAAAATAAAAAACTGTTTTCCGCGCAGCATCGGATTTCCCCCTCCTTCTCCTACATCAGCAGGCACAGCAGCAGCATCACGGCCGCTCCGACTCCGGCGGTAATTCCTGTGAACCATCTCCAGAACGCGCCTTTATCCATCGGAAGATCTCCAATCAGCTTACCGGTTTGCCCGTTCATTGCAAAAGTATATATTTTCCCGTTATATTTTGTGTTCAGAAGCCATACGGGCAGCAGCGCGTAACGAATTTTCCCATTCGAAAAGCGGACGCTCGCGTTTTGCGTGACACACGTTTCATAGCCGTTCGCCGTGTCGCGGAACAATTCCTCTGTGCTCCGGCGGATTCTTTCGTTGACGCGTTCCTCAGCGCCTTCTGAGGCGACGTCATAGCGCTCCGCAAAAAAACCAGAGAGATAGGCCGTCTGAAAATCGACCGCTTCCTTATAATCATACGGCTCGATCGCCTCCATCAATGCGTCCGGCATTTTGCTGGAGCCGTCTACAGGCACACAGGAGAAAGAGACGCTGCCCTCCCGCACGAGCAGGAAATGCGACGTTTCCACATAATTATAATTCCGGTCGCTCCAAAACCGCGTTCTGGTGGCACGGTACCGGACGCTTGCGTCCGTATTGCAGTCAAACAGCCAGAACGGAACGTAAATCCCTTTGATCTCCTCAATCCTGTTTTTGTCCTTGAAGAGCTTCGGCAGCAGGCGCTTTCCCTGAAGATGGCGCCCGAGCGCCGCTTTCGCAGCATTTTTGTCCAGCTTGAAGGGAATCACCCAATCCGGCCGCAGCGCGCCGGCAAACTGGCCCTTCATAATGACGGGATTTCCGCAGTATGGACAGCTTGTCGCCGCGGTGCTTCGATCTCCTATGATCTCGCCCCCGCACGATGCGCACGTATAAGACACGACCTCGCTTTGCTCCGCTTCGCTCCACCCGGCGCCGCCGGATTGCTCCCACTCCGTTTTCTCTTCGGGAACGCTGCCGGTCTCCTCGTCATATTCGCGCAGGGTTTCCGCATCAAACGTATTTTCACAATACGGGCATTTCATTTTCTGCGTCGCGCTGTCGAATATGATCTCGCCATCGCAGCAAGGGCATTTGTACCGCATCGCTTCAGACATTCCGGAAAACCTCCGATTCCTTTACTTTAAATCGTTCCGGCGAAACGGATTTCCGCATTCCGGGCAAAACTTCGGCGGATGCGCCGGATCCGGCGGGGTCCAGCCGCACGTCTCGCACCGGTAAAATTCAGATTGTTCCGGTTTCGGTTTGCCGCATTCCGAGCAGAATTTCCCCTTATTCCGTGTTCCGCAGGAACACATCCAATCCGCCGAAGGTTTGGGCTTTCCGCAGTTCTCGCAGAATTTTCCGCTGTTCTGCGTACCGCAGGAGCAGAGCCAGCCGCTTCCGGCCGCGGACTGTGCGTTCTGCTGCTGAGCCTGCTGCCCCATCGCATATAACGTCTGTGCGTTGACGCCTCCGGCCTGCTGCGCCATGCCGAGTCCCATAAAGCCCATCATCGCTCCGTTTTCGTTCGCCGCCGCGGCACGCATGGCGTCGCTCTGCGCGCTGGTGACCGTCGCCGCCGCCATCGTCGGATCTCGCATGACAGCCGTTCTCTGCAGCTGCTTAATCATTTCCTCGTCCTCGTCGGACGCCGCTGCGGAATTAATTGCTACATTCACAACCTCGATTCCGCGGCGATGGAACCATTCCTCGGTCAGCTCCGCCTTCAGGGCGTCTCGGATCTCCATGTTATGTCCCGGCAGCGCGCTGTACCGGATGCCCATTGCAGAGATCTTCGCAAGCGCCGGCCCCAGATGCGTCAAAAGCTCCGGCTTCAGCATGGAATCCAGCGTATCCCGGCGATATTCCTCCGCAACGTTTCCGCAAACGTTCGTATAGAAAACAAGAGGATTCGCAATTTTATAGGAAAAAACGCCGTTCAGGCGAACGGATATATCAACGTCGAGTCCAATATTCCGATCAACCACACGGAACGGCACAGGCTCTTTCGTGCCAAACTTATTGTCCAGAATTTCTTTCGTATTAAAATAGTATACGCGCTGATCCTTTCCGGTATCTCCACCGTAAGTAAATCGCCGCCCGATCGTTTTAAAGGTTTCTTTAACGCTCGCCCCAAGAGGTCCCGTAAAAATACTCGGCTCCGTAGAACTGTCATATGTGAATTCGCCCGGCTCCGCGCAGACCTCCACGATTTTCCCCTGTTCAACGATCATCATGCACTGCCCGTCCGCAACGGCGATTCCGGAGCCGTTTGAAATAATATTGTCCTCACCCTTCGTATTCGAAGAACGTCCTGAGGTACGCTTCTGCCCCTTTATCATTAAAATATCGGAATCCAGCGAATCACAATAGAAAAATTCCTTCCATTGATCGGCAAGCGTGCCTCCCAGCGCTCCAATTCCGGCTTTGATCAGTCCCATAGCAGAGCTCTCCTTTCACATTCAAAGAATCGGGGCGTATTTACAATACGCACACTCTTTATTATATAGGCAAAATTTTTTCGTGCCAACTTTTATTTTCCGGAAAGAGGGATTCATTCTCCGGATGCCGATTTAACAAAACATTGATTTGCTTCCCTTCCAAGAATATGCTAGAATAAAGCTGTTTCGCAAAAACGATGCAAAAGAAAAAGGAGAATGCTTTCATGAAGCAGAAAAAATCCAAATTTTTCCTTACGTCTGCCGCTTTGACGCTTGCGGCGGGCGGTCTGTGCCTTTTTTTGGCCGCAGGCTGCGGAAAGGAACAGAAAAGCAGTGGTTCCGGAGTCGTTTTTTATCACACGCCAGCCGGGAACGCGATGCCGGGAAATTCAACCGCGGCTTCTGCTGATCGTTCCGCCTCTCCAATTACGGAGTCAACCGTTTCGGCTTCCACGCAAACTTCGGAGGCGACTCCCGTTCCAACGCAGACTCCTACTCCTACCCCGACACCGACGCCCGTGCCGCCCACCGAGGCGCCCCCTACGCAAAGTCCTATTTCGGGAGAGCAAATTACGCTTCCCGTTGATTTTGAGGAACCAACCTATGCGGAAACCTTCAACGGCAGAAAGCCGCTCAAGCAGGTCGGATTTACGATCAGCGATCCCAATAACAAGCGCAGTCTTTCTACACAGCGCGTCAGCCACTGGTTTGGGAAGGACACCCCGGCGCAGCCGATCCGATTCCAGCAGCATTATGAGGAAATGGGCTGGAGCGCGCTGACTGTGGATACAAAAACCGAAGAGAAAATCATTTACCTCACCTTTGACTGCGGCTACGAAAACGGACAAACAGCAAGGATTCTGGACGTTTTAAAAGAAAAGAACGTATCTGCCGCTTTTTTTGTGACGCTTGATTATTTAAAAGAAGCGCCCGAGCTAACGGCACGGATGATCGCCGAAGGTCATATCGTGGGAAACCATTCCGCAAAGCATCCGGATTTTTCAGCAATATCACGCGAGCGGATGGCGGCCGAGCTCCAGCGCGTGGAAAATTATCTGCGCATTCATTTTGGTTACTCCACCCGGTATTTCCGATATCCCATGGGCGCGTACAGCGATGCCTCTATGGATCTGGTAACCTCCCTCGGATATCACAGTATCTTCTGGTCCTTCGCATATGACGATTACAGTGAAGTGATCCACGGCAAGCAGTACGCTTTCGACAAAGTGACAAAAAGCCTGCATCCGGGGGAAGTCCTGCTGCTGCACGCCATTTCCAAGGATAATGCGGATGCGCTCGGCGAAATTATCGACTATGCCCATGCGCAGGGATATGAGTTCCGATCGCTCGATCAGTATTTCAATTGAAGCTTGACAGCGTATCCCGTTTTATATAAAATTTATATAATGTGATCCGCAGAAGCGGATCAAAAAATACCTGAAGGTATTGATCTGATATCATTTTATTAATTTAACAGGAGTGTTGATGATGAAGCAGAAATATCTTACAGGTACTTTAAAATTAGTTTACGCTGCGGTGTGCTTATCTCTCTGTCTTGTTTTGCCGTTTCTTACCGGCCAAATTCCGGAAATCGGGAGTAAGCTTTCTCCCATGCATCTGCCCGTGCTTCTTTGCGGATTTCTCTGCGGGTGGCAGTATGGGCTCGCCGTAGGAGCCGTCGCTGCTCCCCTTCGTTTTCTGCTATTTACAATGCCGCCGTTTCCGAACTGCCTCTTCATGGCTTTTGAATTGGCGGCATATGGGCTTATGACGGGGCTGTTTTATAAAGTTTTTCCCAAAAAAGCCGGATACATTTACGTCAATCTGATTCTTTCCATGCTGATCGGACGCATTGTTTGGGGCGCTGCGCGATTTGCCCTGATGGGACTTACAAACACGACGTTTTCGTTCCAGCTGTTTCTCAGCGGCGCATTTCTTGACGCGATTCCCGGGATCATCTGCCAGATCGTTCTGGTACCGCTTATCGTAATTGCGCTGCAAAGGGCAAACGGTCTGCCTGCCGGACGTTCCGCAAAACGGGCGCCATCCGCATCCGCACAGGAGACGGTATAATTACCGTCTCCTGTTTCGGACCGCAGAAAATCCCGGCTGTCTTATTTTCAAAAAACACGGTCCGCCTTTTGGGAAACGTCTGATAAGAAAGTTTTTCATTATCTTTGGAAACTGTCCGCACGTTTTCCCTGCTTGTTACTGTAAAAGACATACCGGAAAGCACCGCCGCTATGCAGAAGGATTAAAAAGTCATTTCCGGGCGGAATACTGTACGTCTGTGGATTTCTTTCATCCATTTATGCACGGACTCCGTATCTCCTGCCTCAATGGCATGACAAAGACTGTCTTCGTCAAATTGAATGCTGCCGCGCCAAAAAGCGCAAATCATGGCGTACAGATATGGAAAAACATCTTTTTGCTTGTCCGTAAAGGGCCGTTCCCGATGATACCCACGTAAAAATGCGGGAAGAATTACGTCTTCCTGATTTCCGTCGATTTCTTTTGGATAATCCATAAGTCTGGCTACAAAAATCGCCTGCATAATTGCATCGTAGTAGAGAACATTATCGCCGCATCGATTGAAATCAAATACGCCGACCTCTCCATCAGCGGTTTGATACAAATTACAGTTGCTGATATCTCCCTGAACAGCATATCTCGGTTCATTTTTAAAGACACAAATCTTTTGAAAAAGGCTGTCATATTCCTCCACGATATCTTTATAAAGCGGGTCATCCACAGATTGCAAAAAATCTTTTTGCTCTTGAAAACTTTGAAAGCTAAAAAGATCGTTTTCGCTCAGAGGATCAAACAATACCCCGTTCTGAACATGGAACGTGCCGGCTTCTGCAATGTTGTGCATCTGTGCCAACAGTTTACCGGTTTTTTCGGCAATTTTCTCACTGACCAAACGGATTTCTCCGGGTACAAACTCTTCTACGGTCACGATCACATCGTATCTGTTTATGGTATACCATCGGGCGTATTCATAATTTGTCATAAAGAGCGCGGGCGTTTTAATGCCGTTATCCGCCAGGAACTTAGCAAATCGGCTCTGCTCGTTGATGACTTTCAGGGTGGCATCCGATTCATTTTTGAACCGAACAACAACAGATTGTCCGTTGTTAAGGTCCACCTTAATAATGAGGCGGACTTCTTTTGACGACGGATTATTTATCTCATAATCATATCTTTGTAACTCTGAAAAAGTTATGACATCCGAAAAAATACCAAAATCATTTAGTATCCGTGAAATATCTTCTTTTGTGACTGTAAACATGAAAAAGTCCCTTCTCGATTATGGATGCACTCTGTTCACCGCGATTTATTGGTAAAACGGAGAACGTTTGAGATAAAATCAGCCGGTCAGATTTTATCCCAATACATCCTTATCGGAGCGTGCCTTTTTTTGACGAACCGCGTTTTTTACAGACCTTTAACCGATTTTTCTGACGGCAAGCGCCGTATCGAACCCGTTTATATTCCAATCCTTCCGATATGCGTCCGATGGAATGAATTCTTCTCCATAGCAGACGGATTCTGCAAGCACCTCAGCCCGGATTTCCGGTTCATTCCGCATCATATAGTTTTTGATTTCCTGACTGCCGGCCTGATACACGACGATATGATCCAAAACCTCGTAGCCCGCTTCCTTCCGCATCGTCTGGATTCTGCTGATTAATTCACGCACGAAGCCCTCCTCGATCAGCTCCGGCGTAAGCGTTGTTTCCAGCACGACCGTGACGCCGCGGTCCGCAGCGGTCTCGAAGCCTTCTTTCTGCGCGGTATCGATCAGAAGATCCTCCTTCTCCAATACAGCCTCTTTTTCCCCGAGATCCAAAACCAGCGTTCCGGATTCCTCCAGCTCCCGCATTGCGGCGGCGCCGTCCAGCTCCGAAAGGAGCGCGCGGATCTTTCCGAGGTCCTTTCCGTATTTCGGCCCAAGCGTCTTCAGCTGAGGTTTAAAAGAATATGAGGTAAACGCGCTGACATCCTGAGTAAATTCAATTTCCTTAACGTTAAGCTCTTCCGCCGCAATTTCAGCATAAAATGCATCGAGCGGCCGGTCCGCCTTCACAAGCATTCTGCGAAGCGGCTGCCGATTCTTCAGATTTGCATTGTTCCGGGCGGCGCGGCCCAAGACAACGATTTCCAGCACCAGCTCCATTTCCTCTTCCAGCGCGGTATCGATCCTGCTTTCCTCCGCCGTCGGAAAATCACAGAGATGTACGCTCTCCGGCGCAGTCGGATCTACGCTGCATACCAAATTCCGGTAAATGTCGTCCGCCATGAAAGGAATCATCGGCGCGCAGATTTTCACAAAGGTCGTCAGAACCGTATAAAGCGTCATATACGCGTTAATTTTGTCCTGCGGCATGCCCTTTACCCAAAACCGTTCGCGGCTTCTCCTGACATACCAGTTACTGAGCTCGTCAACAAAATCCTGAAGAAGCTTCGCCGTTTCCGTAATTTTATAATTCTCAAGATAAGAATCCGCCGTCTTCACAACGGTATTCAGTCTTGATATGATCCATTTATCCATTACGGAGAGCCGGTCGTACTCCAGAGCGTATTTCGTCGGATCGAACGCATCGATATTCGCATAAAGCACATAAAACGCATACGTATTCCATAGCGTGCCGAGAAACTTCCGCTGGCCCTCCGTTACGGCCTTCGCGTAAAATTTGTTCGGAAGCCACGGCGCGCTGTTCGAATAGAAATACCAGCGAATGGCATCTGCGCCGTATGTTTCGAGCGCTTCGAAGGGATCTACAGCGTTTCCCTTTGATTTGGACATCTTCTGCCCGTTTTCATCCTGGACGAGACCGAGTACAATTACATTTTTATATGGCGTCTCGTCAAAGATCAGCGTAGAAATCGCCATAAGGGAATAAAACCAGCCCCGCGTCTGGTCAACCGCTTCGCTGATGAAATCAGCCGGGAAATTTTCCTCGAAAATTTCTTTGTTTTCAAACGGATAATGCCACTGTGCAAACGGCATGGCGCCGGAATCGAACCAGCAATCGATGACTTCCTTCACGCGCGTCATTGTCCCGCCGCATTCCGGGCAGCGAAGCGTTACCGCGTCAATATACGGCCGATGCAGCTCGATCTCCTCCGGACAATTGTCGGACATCGATTTCAGTTCCGCGATGGAACCGACCGCATGCCTGTGCCCGCAGGCGCATTCCCAGATATTCAGGGGCGTTCCCCAGTACCGGTCTCTGCTGATCCCCCAGTCCTGCACATTTTTCAGCCAGTCGCCGAAGCGTCCCTTTCCGATGGACTCCGGAATCCAGTTGACCTTATCGTTATTTTTAATCAACTGCTCCCGCACGTCCGTCATTTTAATAAACCACGAATCGCGCGCATAGTAGATCAGCGGGGTATCGCAGCGCCAGCAGTAGGGATAGGAATGCTCAAAGGGGATCACCTTGTAGAGCAGTCCTCTCGCATTCAGATCCTTTATGATTTCCTTGTCGGCATCCTTGCAGAACATCCCGGCCCACGGCGTTTCCGCCGTCATTTTTCCTTTGTTGTCCACCAGCTGCAAGAATGGCAGCCCGTACTTCCGTCCCACCTGGGCGTCGTCCGCACCGAACGCAGGCGCAATGTGTACGATGCCCGTACCGTCCGACGTGGTGACATAACCGTCGCAGGTAACATAATATGCTTTTCCTTCCGGTTCTTTGAAGGAATACAGCGGCTCGTATTCCATCCCTTCCAGCTCGCTGCCCGTATACGATGCGGTAATCTCATACGGTCCTTCTATATTCGAGGCAACCAGCTCCGCCGCCAGGATATAGGCAGCCGCTTCCGTCTGAACCTTGACATAAGTCACATCGGGATTGACGCAAAGCGCCACGTTAGAGGGCAGCGTCCAGGGCGTCGTCGTCCATACGAGAAAATACGTATTTTCCGCGTCCTTGACTTTCATTTTCACCGTAACGGATCTGTCCTTCACATCTTTATAGCCCTGCGCCACCTCGTGGCTCGACAGAGGCGTTCCGCAGCGTGGGCAGTAAGGAACGATTTTAAAGCCTTTATACAAAAGACCTTTTTCCCAGATTTTTTTGAGCGCCCACCATTCGGATTCTATAAAGTTGTTATCATAGGTAACATAAGGATTCTCCATATCCGCCCAAAATCCGACCGTATTGGAAAACTTTTCCCACATTCCCTTATATTTCCAGACGCTTTCCTTGCATTTTTTTATAAACGGTTCCAGTCCGTATGCTTCAATTTGATCTTTTCCGTCAAGCCCGAGCTCCTTTTCCACTTCCAGCTCCACGGGGAGGCCATGCGTATCCCAGCCCGCTTTCCGAAGGACATGATACCCTTTCATCGTTTTATATCGTGGGATCATATCCTTGATTACACGCGTGAGCACGTGTCCGATGTGGGGCTTTCCATTTGCCGTCGGAGGACCGTCATAAAATGTATACGTCTTTCCGCCCGCGCGGAGGTCTATACTTTTTCGAAAGATGTCATGGTCTTCCCAAAACTTTTCCGTTTTCTTTTCTCTCTCTACAAAATTCAAATTTGATGATACCTTTTCGTACATATCTTTCCTCCATTCGCCGATCCAAAGCGGATCAAAGCGGATTGTTCTGCAAGCAGCGTCCCTTTTATAATACTTCTTTTTTCGCGTTTGTCCATATCTGAAAGATGGGTTTTTATTTTTCCGTTAAAACGGGCGGCTTACTGCTCCGGCTTTTTGATGTCGCGATACGCCCTCTGCAGCTCCCGGATTCCCTTATCAAACTTCTCGCGAAGCCGGTCGATTTGAGAAAAATCCTTATTTCCGACGGTGTATTTCATGGAAATACAGTCGTCAAAAAATTTCGTGTCCTTGATTACAGATACAGGGACGCCCATCCGCGTCAGCTCCACACACCGTTCATATAAAAATAAAATCAACGACATCATCGCATACTGCTTTTCGAGCGGCACAAACGTATCCACCTCATGAAATGCGTTTTGCTGGAGAAAGCCGGCCCGAATCACTCTGCCGATTTCCAGGATCAGCTTCTGATCCTCCGGCATCAGATCGGCCCCGACCAGCTTTACGATCTCCATAAGATCGTTTTCCTCCTGCAAAAGCTTAATCATTTTTGCGCGCATTTCCAAAAAGTCGCTTCCGAGCTTCTCGTTGTACCATTTCGTCATGTCGTCAATGTATTCGCTGTAGCTCGTCAGCCAGTTGATTGCCGGATAATGCCGGGCGTACGCCAATTCCCTGTCCAGCCCCCAGAAGCAGCGTACAAAGCGCTTTGTATTCTGCGTGACCGGTTCGGAAAAATCGCCTCCCTGCGGAGATACGGCACCGATAATAGAAACGCTGCCTTTTGCGTCGTTATAGCTGACGATTCGTCCCGCCCGGCCGTAAAATTCCGAAAGACGAGACGGCAGATATGCGGGGAACCCTTCCTCCGCAGGCATTTCTTCCAGACGCCCGGAAATCTCACGCAGCGCTTCCGCCCATCTTGACGTAGAGTCCGCCATAATCGCGACGTCATATCCCATATCCCTGTAATATTCGGCAAGCGTAATCCCTGTGTAAATCGACGCCTCTCTTGCCGCAACCGGCATATTAGAGGTGTTTGCAATCAAAACGGTGCGTTCCATCAGAGATCGTCCGTTTCTCGGATCTTTCAGGCCAGGGAAATCCTCCAGAACCTCCGTCATTTCGTTTCCGCGCTCGCCGCAGCCGATATAAACAATAATATCTGCATCGCACCACTGCGCCAGCTGATGCTGCGTCATCGTTTTTCCCGTTCCGAAGCTTCCCGGAATTGCCGCCGTTCCGCCTCTGGCCAGAGGGAAGAGCGTATCTATTACACGCTGGCCCGTGATAAGAGGCTCGTCGGCACTGATCCGTTTCTTATACGGGCGGGGAATCCGCACCGGCCAGCGGCTGAGCATCCGGATTTCCCGTAGCTCTCCATTCTCTGCGCGCACCTTGGCAATGCAGTCCGTTATGGTATAATCCCCCTCCGGCGCAATATATTCCAAAACGCCGTCTGCCGCCGAAGCGACACCAGAAAGCGGAAGCGGAATCATTGCCTTGTGCCGCACCGAACCGGTCTCCGGAATTTCTCCGAAAACACTCAGCGCACCGACCTGCACGCCCTCCTGCAGCACGGGAATAAAATGCCACTTTTTTTGCGTATCCAGGTTCTCCATCTGCTGTCCGCGCGTAATAAAATCTCCGCTCGTCTCATAAAGCTTCTCAAGCGGCCTCTGTATACCGTCAAACATATTTCCGATAATGCCAGGCGCCAGATACACGGAAAGCGGCTCTCCTGTCGTTTCTACAGGCTCACCGGGCTTCAGGCCGGAGGTGCTTTCATAGACCTGAACCGTTGCTTCGTCTCCGTCCACGCTGATGACCTCTCCGACCAGGCGGATCGTTCCAACGTATACCATATCCTGCACGGAAAAATCGTCGTTTCCTTTGGCCTTTACAACCGAACCATTTATACGCGAAATATATTTCATTGTTTCCTCCCGTCTTTCATAACGATAAATTGCTCCACGAAAGGAATTGTTCTCGTTCCTTCAAAACATCGCTTTTCATGGAATTATCGATCACCTTGCCGATGGTAGGCAGGCCGATGACGCATCCTCCGATAAAATCAAAGTCCTTTTCGCTTTTCTGAAACGTCACGCGGATTCCGCGTCCCATCAGACGCTGTGCGGCAGCCTCCGCCAGCTTCAGGCGATGATCGTAATCGTATGCGGCAAAACAGATTTCCGCCTTTCTTGGGATTGCCTTCATCGCCAGAACCGCCTCGGCGGCTTCGTTCAGCTTATAAGTAAAATACGTTTCATATTCTTTGCTCCGCACAAATTCTCTGAGCCGGTCCTCCAGTTCGCGGAAAACGGAATCTATGATTTCGTCCCGCTTGGCAACAACACTCGACTGGCCATCGTTTTTCGCCGCTGAAATAATCATCCGGGCTTCCTTCCGCACCTCGTCCATTCCCTTGGCGTACATCTCTTTTGCACTCTTTGTATAGGATGCCTTTGTCTCCTTCAGCGCATTCTTTGTGGCCTCGTCAATTTCCGCAAGCAGTCGGTCCCTTTCCTGGGCCGCTTTATTGATTACGTTATGCTCGAACCGTCTCAGTTTCGAATCTATAGAACTCATATAAGGTCACTTTCTCCTTCTGCCGCCGCGGAAGCGGCATGCGTTTGCATTATTCTATCGTGACAAGCAGCGGAAGCCGGCGGTCACGCATCCTGCGGGCAATGATATCCTTTCCCATTTCATAAACATCCTGTGAGATTAATATGATGCCGGTATCGCTGTCGCCAAGCAGCAATTCAAGACAGTCCTCAAGCTGCTTTTCGTTCCGGACGTTCGTTCCCACAACGCCGGCAAGACGAAATCCCGCCAGCACATCGTTGCTTTTGCTGATGACATGCATTTTCATCCGTCATACCTTGTTCATGATCATGATCGATATAATCAATCCGTATATTGCAATTCCTTCCGCAAGACCGACGAAAATAAGCGTTTTTCCGAGCAGCTTGGAATCCTCGCTGATCGCTCCGAGCGCCGCCGAGCCCGCGACAGCAACGGCAATGCCCGCGCCAATCGTAGCAAGACCGGTAGAAAGCGCCGCTGCCAGATATGCCATTCCCTCCGCCGAGGAAGAATCGCTTTGCGTTTGCTCTGTCTCCGAAACAGGCTCCGTGTCCGCCGCGCTGGAATGGATCGCAGCTCCGGAGAACAGAAAGATCGCCGCAACCAGGACCAGGCTTGCCATCAGCGCCATATTTCCCTTCAGCGCTCTGCGCAGATATTCTCCTCCCTTGGATTTCGCCGCGATTTTTCTTGAAAACACTCCGAGACACACAGTAACGATGATCACAAAAATCATAGTCCCAACAATAAACTCCAACATGATATACCCTCCAGAATCTGTTAAATTATAATGATACGTAAGATGCGTTAATTTTTATTTTTCGTAACCACCGGCGTATACGGTACCCCATCCCCGGAATAAAACCTGCTGAACAGCTCATAATATACAAGACGAAGTCCCTGAATCCCTACGATCAATCCCTCCAGACCAATGATCAGCACGTTTCCTATAATCATGATGATCACTTTTCCGGCGCCGCTGGTCAGATCAGATAAAATAAGAAACGCCATCGAAAGGCCCACATGGTTGATTGCAAATGCGCTCAGACGCACAAACGAAATCGTATTGCTCGCAAAGCTTAAAAGCATGTCGACCATTTCGAACGCCGTTTCGATGAAGAAGCTCCCCTTTTCCGCAGGCATCGCTTTCTTTTTATTCAAAAGGTTCTCCAGCGGATGCTTAAAGAAAATAATCACAAACGGAATCAGGATCATTCCCGCAAGCAGTCCGGCAGATACCCACAATTTTCCATTCAGCAGAAAACCAACTGCGCTTCCGATGATCAGCAGATAAAATACCATCCCGGCGATCCCGTTTCTGTCAAAGAAAATTCTGCCTTTATCCTTTGCCTTGATTCCATTTAAAATATTCAGAACCATGCCAAACACAAGCAGCACAACGCCGATTGCAATCCCGATGATCAGCATCGTATTGATGTTCGCGCTTTCCATCGGATTCATAAAAATAGGTTTTATTACGTCTTCCATCGAAAAAATGCTTCCATAAAGAAATCCGAAAATCATGGCGCAGAGCCCGCCGCCCAAAAACACGCCTGCAAGCATTGATTTTCTGCGCAGAAGGATGATGCCCGCAATCGCGAAGACAAGTCCCTGTCCTACGTCGCCGAACATAAAGCCCGTCATCAGACAGTAAATGATCGCGATCAAAGGCGTGGGATCGATCTCATTATAAGAAGGAAGCCCATACATCGTCACAATCGGCTCGAACGGACGGAAAAGAAAATTGTTTTTCAGCTTTGTCGGCGGCTTTGTTGTTTCCGGCAGCTTATCGATATCATCCACAATCGTAATTACTTTTGGATCTTTATCGATCAGAGGCTGAAGACGGTTCAGCTCCTCCTCCGGCATCCAGCCCACGAGATAAAAGGACTCTCGATTAAAAGCGACATATTTCCGGATTTCAAAAATCTCGTTTCTTTTCTCGATCACCTGATACAGGCGCGCAGCTTCCCGTCCATACTGAGCGGAATATGCCGCTATATTTTTATCCAGCACATCGAGCTCCGCCAGCTTTTTGTTGATTTCACTCGTAATTCTGGTACAAATCTCTGCCGGCGTGCCTTGCGAGTCTTCTCCGTCGATCGCTGTGTCGGGGATTCGGATCCGTTCAAACTGCAGACTGTTGAACAGACCATCCACACGCACCTCATAATCCGCAGGCATCAAATACAATACATATTCAAAGCTTTCATCAGAAGAAACATGGAACATGATCACATCAAGCGTATCGAGATACGACGTGATTCTGTCATAGGTCGATTTCGGCATCTTTCCAAATCGGACCTTGAAGAAACGAAGATGAAACAGCTTGGAAAGCTCTACGTCGATCTCTTTTATTTTGGAGAGCTGACCGGTAACGTGCCGGCGCTCTCTGATATAATCTTCGATTTCCTGACGCTGCCGCCGGAACTCCTCGCTGTGTTCCTCAAGGTCAGCCAGCTTTGCAGCGATATCTTCAAAGGAAAGAAGCCGGTATTCCTCCTCCGGTTCCGTTGCTTCCGCTTCCACGTGCAGCGTGTCCATGATGCTTTTGCTTCTTCTGAGCAGTTCCGTACACGGATTCGTCCCCTTATACGCGTACAGCCCCGATACGTTTTTGAGCACGCTCATAGCGTATTCCGGCTGCAGCGCGTAGTCGCCAGTCATATATTTATTGATAAAATCGTCTAAATACTCCTTGCCGCCTACAAAGTTGACGTATTTCATTTTTTCAATGCCCATTTTGACCACCCAATATTAAATATCGTTCAATTTGCTGCGGTTCCATTCCGTACCGCACGCCCTCTACAATCGTAATGATATTTTGTATATCAATTTCCTTCAGAAAAAGATACGCCACAATTGCCGCAAAGCTGTACCGATTATGACGCATCTGACTCATAAACATGTTGCGGAGATAATCCGAAGCGCTGCTGTCCCACTGTGCGGCATCGCCTGTAAACAGCAGGCGGTATCTCGTTTCCGATACGGCCGACCGGAAATCCTCAATATTTGCTGCGCTGAGAGCACGGATCTGTTCCCTGCGCAGCTTTCTCCGATTCGGCAGAATATGTCCAAGAATCTCTTCCTCAGTAAAATCATAATACTTTTTATATCGGTAAATCCATATAATGTTCTGTACATCGGCTTCCGTGCCGAAAAAATTTTTCGTTATATTATAATCTTCCTGTGTCAGGTATTTCTTTGCGCTGTCCAGCACCGTTTTAAAATAATACTCGTCCAGCGCTTCCTCCATATCGAATGTGCCGGTGATCTCGCGCATTACATAAGGCTCGAGCACTTTATCATAGCCTGAACCGCGCAGCGCGTCAATCAACTGGTGAAAATCTCTCGCCCGGATACATTTATAAGGATCCAGGTACTTGCTGCTCGAGTATGTTTTGGGAGAATACAGTCTGTACAGCGCGCGCTCCGGAGCAGGAATCCCCGTGTAAATCGCACGCAGGATCCGTTTCAGCATCATGATCTCGATACGCGTCATAAGCACGGTCAGCATCCGTTTACCGTCGTTGCCAAGCATATGCTTCAGTTTATTGGCATCTTCAATCAGAGCATTATCAAAAGCGCTCTCAAGGAGATTTCTGTGAACGGACGTATCGCTCACATCCTTCAGGGCGTTTCCATAGCCCCTGCTTTCCTTGAGCCAGCGGACTACGTCCCCTACGCGCGTCATGGACATGAGCTTCTCGTAATCGCTTCGTTTCAGGATCCCCGTGTACATGGCGCGCATTTTTGTGATTACCGCGCTGTATTGTAAAATAGCCGACGCCGACATTCCATCACTTCCCTTGTCCGTCGCTTCGCCGTCAGTCCTTTTCCGTCCTGATAATTCGGGTATAGAGCTCCTGCAGCCATTGTTCCCTGTGCTTCTGCTCAAAATCTTCCATTGCCGCGATTTTTTCCTTTGCGTATTCTTCCTGTTCCCGCGCTTCGCTTCGCGCCTTGTTTAAAATCAATACCTTGTCATTTTCCAGACGTTTTTCTTCTCCGCTGAATATTGCTTTTTTGAGCTCTTCTTGTTTGGCATCCAGCGTTTCGTCAAGGGTGTCTCGCTTCTCTTCGGCCTCCCGTACAAGCTCGCACGAGCGGCGTTCTATTTCAAGTATTTTTGCAATAATCGCATCCATCTCCCGTTCAACAGCCCTCCTTCCAATCTGTTCTCCCTCTGTCAGATTGTCATGTCATTGTACCGCTTTTATGTGAATGTTGCAACTTCTAAAAAAATAATTTTTACAAAAAAGCAGGCAGAATTTCTCTGCCCGCTCCTTATTCAGAAATTTAGGAATGAATTTCTTTTATTCCTTTTTCTCTTCGTTTTCCCCGGAGGCGTCGGACGAATCCCCGGAGCCTCCTCCGTTTTTCTTCCTTTTATTTACAACCGCGATAATCACAATGATGCCTCCGACCACTACGACGGCGCAAACCACAATGGCAGCGATTTCTCCTGTAGAGAGGCCGCCCTCCTGCTCCTCTGCTCCCGCCGACGGCGCAGTCGATGCAGTCGCCTTCGGCGTCGCTGTCGCCGCCTTTGTAGGCGTCGCCGTTGCTTCTGGCGTCGGTGTAGCCGGCTCCGGTGTCGGCTGATTTGCAAGCATCGTTTCCAGATCCTCATGCTTGAACGCCGCGGCCGCTTCCGTGCTGCTGAAGAAAAGGATATAGTCGATCAGGAATGTGCAGGGCTCTGTCGCTGCGCCTACGATATCATACCGCAGGCTGAGCAGAGAACCTGTAAAATTCTTATTCGTTTTGAAATTCACAATCGCATTCTGCCATTCTTCGGTATCCTCATACTGAACCGTCAAGGAGCCTCCGGCCGAAGGTCCGGGGAATTCAGTCGTATTAAAGAAAAACTCTCCGTTCGTCGGGGCGCCCGCCGAACGCTTCAGGCGGATCAGCATTACAGGATAGTCGTCCCGCGTAGGCCCATCTACCCACGTAGGCATATGAATATAAAACTGCGGATCGGCGCCTACGCCGACATCTACCTGCAGATAGCCCTCGTCGTTAACCTCCAGATTGTCGATGTACATGGCTCCGTCTATGGTATAGTAATACTCCGCGTCGTCATCCGAGAAGCGCATCAGGCAGTCCAGATACGGAATATAGTCGATCTCCCCGTCTTCCCCGTCCGAGGTCGAACCGGAAAGCGTGCCGTAAGGCACCTCCGGAGGCGTAATAAACTCGACGGCCATACGCAGGGAAAGACCCGGATTATACTCTCCATTTTCATAAAAGCGCTGACCCTCGTACGGCTGCTGCGCCCATACGCCGACGCCGCTGCCGCTGTCATCATACGCATCCGTAGCCTCAAGAACATATTCGCCGGCTTTCAGCGGATCATTCTCCGCAAATTCAAAGCCCAGGAATCCGTTATCCTGAAAATCCACGAATTCATTCGTCGCGATCGGATCGTTCGACACCGACGTGTCATAGTCCGTGTCAAACGTATACAGCGAAACCGTCATGCTGCCTACGTTATCGCTCCAGCTCGGACAGCCGAATCCAACAAAGGTTGCGTCGCCGGCAATGGAAAAGTGCGTGCCTACAATATCGCCGGCCTGCATGGCGTACGGCATATTATCGGCGCCGCTGAAATTTCTGTCTACATCCGCCTCAGGACGAACGACCGGCGTCGCAGCGGCCGCCTGAGCTGTGCCGAGCGGAAGCGCCGACAGCAGCATTGCGGCAGCAACAACAACTGAAAACAACTTCTTCTTTTTCATATATAATACCTCCTAATTTAATATGATTATTTGATTGCTGTAAAATATTATATTCAATATTATCATTTTTTTCAACTGGTCTTTTATTAATTTTATATTTTTTATATGATATGCAGAGCATTGCAGCGATGCCGTCCCCGCCGTTTTATTAAATTCCGCTTTGCAGCATTCGTCGGGAAAAGCGTAGAAATCTTTTAAAATAGGCATTTATTTAAGTATTTCTGCCTTTGGGCACAGTGCATAAGAGCGCCGACAAAAAATTGTAATGTTTTCGTATTTCTTTATTTTGGATATAGTGGTATCATATAAGCATTGTCTATATTATATAATACTACTAGGAGGAACATAATAAATGGCAAGCGTTGTACTTAAGAACATCTACAAAAAGTATCCCGGCGGGGTTACGGCGGTAAACGACTTTAACCTCAATATTACGGACAAGGAGTTCATCGTTCTGGTCGGGCCTTCTGGATGCGGTAAATCCACTACCCTGAGAATGATTGCCGGCCTTGAGGAAATTACATCGGGAGAGCTTTTGATTGACGGGAAGCTGGTAAACGATATCGCTCCGAAAGACAGAGATATCGCGATGGTTTTCCAGAATTATGCGCTTTATCCTCACATGACCGTTTTTGAAAACATGGCCTTCGGTCTGAAGCTGAGAAAGACGCCGAAGGGCGAAATCAAAAAGCGGGTAACAGAGGCTGCCAGAATCCTTGAAATAGAACACCTCCTGGACCGTTCCATCAAAGCGCTGTCAGGCGGTCAGCGGCAGAGAGTCGCATTGGGACGTGCCATCGTGCGCGAACCAAAAGTATTCCTCATGGACGAGCCGCTTTCCAACCTGGATGCGAAGCTCCGCGCACAGATGCGTACCGAAATCATTAAGCTGCACCAGAAGCTCCAGACTACAATTATATACGTAACTCACGACCAGACGGAGGCGATGACGATGGGCTCCCGGATTGTCGTTATGAAAGACGGATATATCCAGCAGGTCGACAGCCCGCAGGTGCTTTACGAGAAGCCGGTTAATATGTTCGTCGCAGGCTTCATCGGAAGCCCGCAGATGAACTTCATCGACGTCAAGGTAGAAAAGCAGGGCTCTGATCTTTATCTCAGAATGGGACGCTGGACAGTAAAGCTTCCTGAGCAGAAGGCCGAGAAGGTTCTGGCCGGAGGATATGTCGAGAAAACTGTTGTAATGGGCATCCGCCCCGAGGCCGTCCACGATGAGCAGATGTATCTCGAAGCCTATCAGGACTCCCAGATCGAATGTAAAGTAGAGGTTGTCGAGCTTCTGGGCGCGGAATCTCTCGTATATATGATGCTGGAAAATACGCTGTTTGTCGCCAGGGTAAAGCCGCGCAGCAATATTTATGTCGGCGATACGATGCGGTTCGCGCTGAATCCAAATAAAGTACACATTTTCGACAAAGAGACGGAAAATATCATCTGCAACTAAGACGGACAGTCTGACAGCTCCGGCGCCTGCAGCGCCGGAGCTTTTTTATAATCAGTCGAAAAGGACGCTCCAATCCGGATCGGCATATGCGTCGAAGCACATCTCAACTTGTTCTTCATTTGTTTTTTCCCCGGCCAGCGGCGGGAGCGCTCCGCGCGAAAAATAACCGCTGGCGATCGTCTCAGGATTTTTCCGGAAGGAACCGCCATGCGCAGTGCATAATACGAAAATTTTACAGATTTTATAAGCGGAAACAGGAAAATTATGCTTGTCCCTGTCCTGAACCGCGATCATTCGCTCCGCCGTTACATGGAGCCCCGCTTCTTCCCAAACTTCCTTAACGACATTCTCTTTAACGGACAGACCGGCGTCAACCCATCCGCCCGGCAGCGCCCACAGCCCGCTGCTTTCCTGTACCAGAAGGATTTTCCCGTCCCGGAAAACAGCGGCGCGGCTGTCCAGCTTTGGCGTCTGATAGCCTGTTTCTCCGCAAAATAAGTCGATCACCTGTTCTTTCGGAATTTGTGCCTGGCGGCTGACGATTTCTGCGGAAATCTCACGGATTCTCCGAAACCGCTCCAGATCATACGGATCTCTTGAGTAATAAAGCCCTGCCTGCGCAAGGCTCTGCAGCTCTACCGCCCAATTCAGCCATACATTTGGAGTTTCCAATTTTTCACGACACCTCCTGCCTCTTTGCTTTTCAGTTTAATCTCTATTCCTTACCCTGTCAAACGCGCCGTGCGAACGTGATATTTTTAACTTTTGATTGCAGAAATTTTTCTCTTATGTTATAATTTCCGTACTGAAAAAACAAAACAGCTATGGGAAGTGATCTGGATGGAGCTTTCTGCGGAAATAAAAAAGCATCTGCAGGCTTTGCAGGAGCTTGGTATTACCGAAATCAGCAGAGAAATAGAGACATTGGCAGAGCGAAGCCTCTTCCTGCCTTCTGCGGAGGCAGCAGAGGCATGGGCCGTCACCACTACCGTTCTGTCTTACACGGGAATGGGAGAATTTGATTCCGCAATGCGGCGCTGGTCCCCCTCCTCCTTCTCCGTATACAGCTTCGATCCGGAAGCGCTTGATCCCCGCAGAATGTATACCTTTTTCCTGCAGGGACTCTCTGCGATCAGCCGCAGCGAATTTTCGATTACGGAAGCAGCGGAATATGATGCCGACGGCGAGGAAGCCCACATGATCCGGTTTCAAAAAAACGGCAGGCCATATGAATACGTCGCGCAAAGCGGAGGAGACTGGTTCGATCTGCGCATTCTCAATTTCATTAATTCCATACAGGAGAAGGAAAACTGCCGGCACAGATTTTTCTTTCTGGTCAGCGGCTGCCAGATGATCGTAGTCTTTTATAATACGCCCGAATGGGCAGAGGCCTTTACTGCGAAGCTGGGATACCCGCTGTATTCCGCCGTCGACTTTTAAGAAAACAGATTTGAAATTCATACACCGCGTGGTATAATTAAGATACAAAACGAAAGGAGGAATCGTTATGTTGGTTCAATTCAACACAAAAAATTCCAACGTAGACGGAAACACCTTGAGCATTATGGAAAGTAAGGCTGCGAGGAGATTTTCGAGATATTTTGCGCACGAGGCGGAAGACGCGACCGTGCTGAGTATTAAAATATCCGACAAAAAGTTTCGTTTTAAAGTAGAACTTACATTGCCATATTATGGTTTTATTTTAAGAACAGAGACATACGACGATATCAGCCCTGTGGCCGCGCTTGACAAAAGCATGGACGCCATGGAAAGCAGAATGTCGAAATCCAAAACGAAAATCCAGAAAAGTAAGCACCGCACGATCGTAACCGCGCCGCCGCCGATCCCTGAGGAGGAGGAAGAGCCGGATGTCTATTCCGTAGTCAGAATCAAGACCTACGAAATGAAGCCGATGTCAGTACAGGATGCCATTCTCAATATGAATATGCTGGGGCATACATTTTACATGTTCAAAAATGAAGAGACCGATAAGATTTCTACCGTCTACCGCCGTGCCGAGGACGATTACGGAATGATAGAGCCCCTGTGAGGAAAACGTCGTTTTATAAGCTCCCTCTGCTGCACAGCAAAAAAGCCTCTTGCGGAAAAGGCCGCAGGAGGCTTTTCTCCGTTCGTTTTCGATTAGCAGGAAAGAGCTGCGGCCGTTTCCCGCAAAAATTCCTCAAGATCCAGTACGTGTACAGAAGAAAGCGATGACAGCTGTGCAAGGTCCCCCGTCATTTTTCCGGATGCAATCGTAGAAAGCACGGCCTCCTCGACACGGCGCGCAAAGTCTGAAAGCGCCGGAAGCGCGTCGAGCTCTCCTCGCTTTGCAAGCGCGCCCGTCCAGGCAAAAATTGTTGCAACAGGATTCGTGGAGGTTTTTTCGCCTTTCAGATATTTATGATAATGACGCGGAATCGTACCGTGCGCGGCTTCATATTCATAGTAACCGTGCGGAGATACGAGAACGGAGGTCATCATCGCAAGACTCCCGAAGGCCGTCGCGAGCATGTCAGAGAAAACATCTCCGTCGTAATTCTTGCATGCCCAGATAAATCCGCCCCTGGATTTCATCACACGCGCAATCGCATCATCCACAAGCGTATAAAAATAGGTGATTCCCGCCGCGGCAAACTTCTGCTGATATTCTTTTTCATACAGCTCTGCGAAAATATCCTTAAAATGATGGTCGTATTGCTTTGAAATTGTATCCTTCGCAGAAAACCAGAGATCCAGCTTCTCGGAGAGCGCATATTCAAAGCAGGTGCGCGCGAAGCTTTCAATCGAGGAATCCAGATTGTGCATCCCCATAACGACGCCTCCGGAAGAAGTAAACTCCTTGACCGGCAGAATCCTCTGCGTCCCGTCGGGAGCCGTTATGACCAGCTCCGCTTTGCTGCCTTTTTCCACTACCGCATCCGCAGCGGCGTATATGTCGCCGTAAGCATGACGGGCTATCACAATGGGCGCCTCCCAGGAAGGAACAAGCGGCGAAATTCCTTTTACGAGAATCGGCGCTCTGAATACAGTGCCATCCAAAATGGAGCGGATCGTAGCATTTGGGCTTTTCCACATTTTTTTCAGATGAAATTCCTCTACACGCGCGGCGTTTGGAGTAATTGTCGCGCATTTTACGGCAACGCCATACTTTTTCGTTGCGTTTGCTGCGTCCACGGTGACCTGATCCTCCGTAGCGTCTCTGTTTTCCAGTCCAAGATCATAATATTCTGTCTTTAAGTCCACAAAAGGGGTAATCAGAATTTCCTTGATTTTCTGCCACACAATCCGCGTCATCTCGTCGCCGTCCATTTCGACCAGCGGCGTTGTCATCTTGATCTTTTCGTTCACTGTAAAAGTTCCTCCTTATGGATATTGAGATACATTTCCCGTGCGGTTTCCGCACTGTCTATGCCGGTCAGATTCTTAACGGGCGCAAATTCCTCTGTCCGCTCGATTCTGAGAACCGCCAGGCCGTTCAGCCGCGGAAACGCATCGAAGAGGAACAGCTCGAATTTATATCCGTCCGGAAGGACGGACGGCTTTCCCGTTTGGAAATCGATATACTCCAGCTTTTTGACCGCGGCATGATACGGCAGGCTTGTATCCGCAAGCTGCTCCGCGGTATCCAGATCGAAAATATAATTGGAGACATTCGTGTCCCCGAAAACCCAGACACCCCGCTCGTCTTTCTGCTCCGCAAGCGCCCTGGGAATTTCGGTGTATTCAATCACGCACGGCGCGCCGCCGCGTTTGCAGAATACGCCGGCTTTTTCGTCCGCAGTCCGTTTCAGGAAGGATTTTGCGGCCGCCTTTTCGCCGGATTCCTCAAAAAATCCCAGAAACAGCGGATCCGCCATTCTCACGAGACAGTTGTCGACGTTACAGATAAAAATACGGGCAACGCCGCGCCGGCGCATATCTTCAGCGGCGCCGGACTGCTGAAGAGACACAAACAGACCGCCGTTTCCGTTCGGACTTTTTAGTACAGTATATTTGTTCTCTAAAAGCAGCCTGCCTTCCCGGTCCATTGCGGGAATCATCATCTGCGGAAAGAAGTAAATATTTTCCCTTCCGTAGCCGAAATAATCATGCGCGGCGAAAAACGCAGCCGTTTCCTCATGATTGCTCCGGCTCGTCATAATATACCACGGTACGGGACGCCCGGCCTCTGCGGAAATTTTTTTCAGGCCGCAGCACTGAATTTCGAAAAGCGACTTGTGGGAGGGCAATCCGATATCGTACGTTCCCTTCGGTCCCGTGTGCCCAAGGCGCGTTCCCTGACCGCCAGCCATCGTCAGCGCCGCCATTCGGCCGGCGGCAAGCTCATTGAGGCCGATACGGTACAGCCGCTCCCGCTCCGAGGCGGGCATGGATACCGCATCCTTGCCGCTGATCGGCTCGATCCGCCCGGCGGCAGAAGCGTCAGACGGCTTCCCGGTGGCTTGTTGATATAAACGCTCCATTAACGGAAAATCAATGGCTTCGATATCGCAAAGAAGCGCAGATTTTTCCGCTTCATTCAATTCCTCATAAAAAGCAAGCAGGCCGTCCTGACCGATGCGTTTCAGCTTTTCCTGCAGCGCTTCCTTTTTCTCCTCAGTCGAGAACATCAAACGAGACGCCTCCTTTACTGGCGGCGCCGGTTAAATCGCCAAAATATTTATGCGCTACGTTCTCCACCTGGGAGGTACACTGTAAAGCATCAAGCTTCATGCTGCCCGGATCGTCGCAGATAAATGTCATTCTGATTTCTACATCTTCCAAGGCAAGCTGGTTGGAAAGGACGTAGCGGTACGGCGTCAGCTGCGAGCCAACCTCGTAAACGGCCGTCGCATCCTCCAGCAGATATCCCGCATGATATACTTCGATTTTAACAGAAGCGGTTCCTCCCGAATAAGACGCGAGGAACGTCAGCTCCGCCTGATCTCCATACTGAAAGCCTGTAATCGCAGCGGAAACATATCCGTTCTCCGTTTTTGTCATCTCCACGTTTTCTACGGTGACCTGGGAATGGAATGGAACCAGATATACGGAGCCTTCCCACGTGCCGTCCTGTTTTACCGATTTCAAAAGCCCATTTTTGTCTGCATCGCCAAGCTGAACGATGTTGTAAGAAGCCTCTCCTCTCCGGACCGGCTCCGAAGCCCCTGTGCCGCCGGTTGCCGAGCTTCTGGGCTGATTGTCCTGCTGCAGCTGATCGATTGCGCCTTCCTCCGCTTCTTTTACCATGCTGTACATCATGTCCTTTGTATCGTACGGCACAATAATATGCGTAAATTTAACGCCATGGTCGAACAGGTATTTCAGCTGGGTATAGGCGTCCTTCCAGCCGGAGGCAAGAGAGGAATATTCTCCCAGCGTAATATTATTATGTCCCGCTCCATACGCAAGCTCAATAAAATTGTTCAAGTCGCTGCAGAAATAGCCGTACCGCGTTCCGCCGTAGGCCGTACCGCAGATAGAGACCACATCTGTGGGCGAAATCCGCGTATCGGCCTCGCCCAGGAAGCCGCTGACCGCGTCTCCCTCCGGAATCTGATGGGCGTTAATCGCCTCCGGCGGAAATCCCGCAAGCAGCGCTTCGCGGTATGCCTCCAGGATCCGTTTATTTACAATATTTCTGGTATAAAGACTCCACTGGGTAAAATAATCGCTCTGGCCGTATACGTCCCATTCTCCTCTGCTTTCCTGTACGTTCGCACTCTCCGGATCATACCGCGGCGCGTCGATTTCCTCTTCCGAAGCAAAATCAGTGCCAAATCGCTTGTTAATATTTTCAACGCTTCCATAGAGGCCGAGCAGATACTTGCGGAAGCCCTCTATCATGTTCGGGTGGTAATCTCCAATCGAGCCGGCGACATTGATTTCCTGCTCATGCACCGGCGAGACATCCACCAGGCGCTCCGGCTCGCCACTGCTCCCGCGGAATTCCGCCGCGAGCTGCTGAAGCATCGTGCGGAGCGGATAAATGCGAAGCTTCGCCAGATCCAGGATTCCGTCTGCATACGTTCCGATCAGGAACGAGCTGTCGAGCTCCTGGTAAACGCCTCCCGCGTTATCCCTTCCGATCGAGGCGTACGCCGGATACCCTGTTTCCGCATCGACCACAGCAACCAAATTCTGCATGGCCTGTATGGCGTTCCAGCGATGGGTGAAGCATGGCTCCCATACATTGTACTGCGAATGGTAGCTCGCCTTCTGCGCTTCGCTCAGGACGTATTCCCAGTCCTCATACACCGCATTTTCCAGATATTCCAGAAGCGCCTCCGTTTCCTCCGTTGCAAGCTCGTTCAGACTGTTTATGACGCCGTTTGCAAGGTCCGTCCGGATATGGTTAAACGCCGCGTAATCCACGTATCCCTCCGGATTGTCTTCCGCATAGGTAGAATAAAAGCGATTCTCTTTATATCCTACGTTCAGCAGGCTTCCCTCCAGATTGTCTGAGGCGCCGCTTCCATAAATTCTTACGTTGGAGAACGTATCCTCATCCAGAGACGCTACAAGTTCTCCGGAAAATGCAGAAGCATATACGCCGGTTGCGTTATCCGGCAGCCGAATTTCCGATTTTGTCCAGGAAGAATCGCCGCAGTCCAGATAGTAAACCGCTTTGCTTTCTTTAAAGGTGATAATCAGCTTCTGCACGTCGTCTCCCTCTTCGGAGGAGGCAGACAGCGTGATGCGCTGCGCTGCTATACTGTTGTCAAATGCGCCGTCAATGGATTTCACAAACGAGCCATCGTCAAGATCGTACAGCTCATACTTTGATCCGTCCCCGCCGGAGAGCTTAGAGGCGACAAAAAGATAATCCTTGTCGCTTCCGGGAAGAAATTTTCCGATTTCAATCGTAAACGGCGCCTCGACCCCCTGCGGTGTAAAAGAATATCGGAGCGATCCGGCCGTATCGAAGACCTTAATAGTTTTTGCCGCATTTTTGGAGGCATCGTAAGCCGCGGCAGCAATCAGCGCCTGCCCGGAAGACGCATGTCCCGCTTTTACCAGCACGCCGCCTTTTACCTCCGGAGGAAACGCCAGAAACTGCGAAATGCACGCCTGACTGCTGTTAAACACGCGGATCAGCGTATAATTCGCGCCGTCCTCTCCCTGGCCAGCCACAATCATAGGCGCCGGGCTCACCTTTTCATAGCCGGTGTCGTAATCCGCAAGCTGCAGGCCGTAAATCTCCGTCTGCACGCCGAGGTTCAGATTCGGCTCCGTATAATAAACCGAATTCGTAGTACCGTTTGAAATAAAATTCGGAAGCGTAATAAATGCGTTTATGATATCCGCTTCCTCCGCGCCTTTGAGCCGCAGCGCCAGCGCCTCCAGCGTATAAATGTCCGAGAATGTGTCGGCAAAGTCCGCTTCATAGGAAAACACCGCTAGTTTGTCATCATATACGACGTAGTGCGCGTCCATGGCGGCCGCCAGCTCCTCCGGAGTCTTGGTGCCGAACTGTTCCGTCGTAATCTGTAAAACACCGTTTTCGGAAACGCAGGGAGCCGTTTCCACATTCCGATATTCGCCGTTTTCATAGTAAATCAGCGCCCCGTCATAGTAAGCGCAGCCGCCCTTCTCATTAAACAAAGCCCGGATCGCGTTTTCCGGAAGGAACTGCGTATAATCCGGCAGCGGCTGCTCCTGATAGATTCCAGTTAAAGGTTCTGTCTTATCCCGCGTAAGATAAAGAGCCGTGCAAACTCCTGCCACACAAATCACCCCCACGATGATCGCAATTAAAATTGTCTGCTTGTGAATTTTCCAATTCATGGGCTAAACCGCCTTCCCAGAGCTGCCGCTGTCGTTTCCGTCTCCGCTGGTAAAAAATTTGGTGATATTGGACAAGTAACGCTTGATTTTTTTCGTTGTCGTTTTTTCGAACTCCTCCCTACGGATTACAAGCCTCTGGATCTTTTTATAGGTTGGAAGGCCTTTGTTTACCTTTTTGACTTCTTTCCAGATCAGATCGTGGATCCCCTGCGTATCCTCCATGGAAAGACGGGTTTTCTCGGTAATGACCTCCTCCTTCGGAACGATCGTCGCGCAGATGACGGTGTCGTCTTCTTTCGCATCGTCGTCGCCCCAGACCACGCACTCAAGGATATACGGGATCTTCATGAGCTTTTCCTCCAGCTCCTCCGGGTATATATTCTTGCCGGTCTTGTTCACGATCATGTTTTTAATTCTTCCGGTGATATAAACCCTTCCGTATTTATCCATATAACCGCGGTCTCCCGTATAGAACCAGCCGTCTTCCTTCAGTACGGCCGCGGTCGCTTCCGGATCCCTGTAATAGCCAAGCATGATATTTTCCCCGCGGGCAGCGATTTCTCCGCGTCCGTCTTTATCCTGATTGACGATTTTTACCTCGATGCGCGGCATCGCGGGCCCTACGGAGGCGTCCGCATTTCCGGTATCGCGGCTCACGCACAGGATCGGAGAACATTCCGTCAGACCATATCCCTGCCGGAGCTTGAAGCCCATCCGGTTCATATCTTTAGAAATTTTCGGATTCATGGCCGCCGCGCCGGCGATAATCAGGCGCAGCCTTCCGCCGAGCGTCTCATGTACCTGCCGGAACATTTTTCTTCCGGCATTTTTAAAACCGATGTGCTGCAGTCCTCCCGACGTCCAAAGCATACAGCGGAACGCTGCGCGCTTTACGGGATTGGTGCTTGCCTGCTTCATGATTTTACTGTAAACATTTTCGATAATAAGCGGGACGAGCATCAGAATCGTCGGCTGATACTCCTGCACATTTTTTGCGATATACCGCAGTCCGTCGCAAAAAGCGATCCGCGCTCCCATGTAAAGAATCTCAAGGAAGTCGCAGGTACATTCATATGTATGGTGGATCGGAAGGATGGAAAGCACCGAATCCGTGCAGTCATTGTCAAGACACTGCGTAACGCTTTCGATATCTGCGCAGATATTTCTCTGGGAGAGCATCACGCCCTTTGCGACGCCGGTGGTGCCCGACGTAAACAGCAACACACTCATTGCATGGCTGTCGATTTCGGCGTCGAGATAGCTTCTGTCCCCGTTTTCCAGAAGCCGCGCTCCCCGCTGCAGCAGCTCTCCGATCGTAAAATATTCTTTGTTTTCGGCTTCATGACGTTCCTCGTCCATACAGATCAGGATTCGTACCGTATCGTTCAGCTTTAAAGCATCCTGCAGATTTTTATCGAAAATTTTACCGGAAAAAATCAGAACCTCAGCCTCGGACTGGTTCAGAATCATGGCGACTTCGTCGGCATGGAGCTCCTTGTCGATCGGCACGATTACTCCGCAGCCGCATGTTACGGCAAGGTATGAGAGACACCACTCATATCTGTTTTCTCCGATTACGCCGATCCTGGCGCCCTTCAGCCCCAGCTCCGTCAGCGCCGTGCCGAGCCGGTCAACCTCTTCCCGGAATTCTTTATATATAATTCTGCGGTACTCCGCTGGTTCCTTATGATTTATCTTTAAAATAAACGCTTCCCGCTCGCCGTAGCGCCGGACGGAGCGGTCCAGAAGTTCTCTGAAATTGTCAATTCTGTCTTCCTGAGACAATCTTTTCTCGTCGTTTTCCAAAAAAATCATTCCTTTCAAAATAAAAAGGTGATATACTAATTTTACAGTAAGCTGCATCAAGTATAGTATAATAAAAAGCAGCTTTAAAGTAAACAAATATTTTCACACTTATACTATGATTGCGGAGCTTAAAAAATGGATGATAACAAGAAAAAATTTGTAAATAATATCGTTAAGCATATTAAAGCATTTACTACAGCAGAAGAAGCTGCCCCCGTTCAGAAAGACGCGCCGGCAGTGCCAGAACCAGCGGAGCCCGACAAGATTCCGGTGGAACCCGTTAATTCTGAGGATCAAATAAAAAACGCGGCGGGAAAGCCGTTAAAAATCCGCGGAAGCGCTGCTTCCGCGGGAGAAAAAGACTCAGTTCTTTCCAGACTGGCCGTTTTGCTTTCGGACCGTGCCGTGCTGGGAGGAGTAATTCTTTATGCCGTATATATCATCAATCTCATCGGAATGACAGTTTTCACGAGACGCTCGGCGCTCGGACTTACGCAGGCGCTGCTTTACAAGTTTCACATCGATACGATTTCATTCCGCTCCGTTACTTTTCTCGAAATCAGTATAGTGGTCTCTTATATTTTCTCTTTTATATTCGGAGGACTGGTTCTTTTCGCGCTGCTTCGGATCGGCTCTCTGATCTCCGAGCTCTGCGGACTGGCATATTCCCATAAGCTGACGCGCTGGCTTCTGTTTCTGTTTATGGCGGTATTTGCCGTTGTGTCGCTCTGCTTTCTGTTCTCCGGGAATCCGGTTTTGTCCCTTTCCGTTTATAATTGGGCGGCGCCGCTGTTTACCTGCGGCGGCGGACTTTCGATGTACTGCATGTCACTCCGTCATATCGAGATCGACTGACGCGTCATCGTCATCTTCAAGCTTTCTAAGGCCCGCGACGCTGCTGACCGGCAGGGAAAAAACGATGGATCGAGCCTTGCTTTCCAGTCCCGCATGCTCCATGATCGCTTTCATGATATTGCTCCTGTCCTTCGCGGGAGAAACGATCAGAATCATCTCCTTCTCTTCAGAAATCGTAAAGCCGAGAAATTTCTTGGCATATTCCGCGCCCAGGCCTTTGGCGCGTACCACGGTCCCCCCCATTGCTTTGGCGCCGCGCGCTGCATCCATGACCAGCTCTGTATAGCCTTCATTCGCAATTACAAAAATCAGCTCGTATTCCGTATTCAGCGACATCTTTTTTCCTTCCTCCATTCTGAACAGCTGACCTTCTGTCAGATACTTTAACGACCGCATTCCGCCGACGCTGCTGACGGGAACCGTGGCAACGATTCCGTTCCCCGGGATATCGATAAACAGCTTCTCTGTAAAATCATGAAAAAGCGGCTTCAGCGTATGTCCCGTAACAATCGCCAGCAGCAGCGTTTTTTCGCTGTCTTCCAGGCTCAGATAATCCAATATTTCGCTTGTTGCCGTTCCCTCTCCCAGCAGACAGTTAACGGCGTATACATGATGCTCCGTGAAAAGCCGGATAAATTTCTCGGCCTTTCCCCGTTCCGTAATTACCAGCATTAAATGCGCATCGCCCATTCGCTTTCAAGCCCCCTTGCTACAGCTCTATGATATCGTCGTCGCCATACGCTGCCTGCGGTTCCGGCTCTGCTTCGCGCCGCTTCAGCTTCAAGTTATAAGCAAGTCCCAGGATCTGTATGGTAATCAGGGGCGTCATGGCCACCAAAGCAACGACGCCGAAGGCATCTGTAACGATCCGATCCGTTCCTCCGATAATCTCGCACGCTCCCATCGCGAAAGAAAGCAGGAACGTCGCCGTCATGGTTCCCGAAGCCACGCCGCCGGAGTCAAAGGCGATGGCCGTAAAAATCTTAGGGACAAAAAAGGTCAGCGCAAGCGCTGCGATATATCCCGGGAGCAGGAACCACATAATGGAAATTCCCGTCAGAACCCGGACCATAGCAAGCGCCAGCGATACCGCAACGCCTGCGGACAGACTGAGGCGCATCGCCCGGGCAGGGATTGAGCCCGCTGTAATTTCCTCCACCTGCTTATTCAGCACATGCACCGCTGGTTCTGCCGCAACGATAAAATATCCGACGATCATGGAAATCGGGATCAGAACCCAATTATAATCAAGCGAAGCAATTTCCTTTCCGACATAATTTCCCACCGGCATAAAACCAACATTGACACCCGTCAGGAAAAGAACCAGACCGACATATGTATATATAATACCAATCAAAATCTTAAAGAACGGCCGCTTGCCCATTTTCAAAACAAAAAAGTCGAATATCAGGAAAAACACAAGGATCGGAGCAAGCGCAAAGCCAACCTCTTTCATGTAATCGGGAAGCGCCTCTAAAAACAGCGCTGCCAGCGTTCGGGAGCTCTCCATATCCGGAATTTCCACAGGAATATAAGTTCCCTGCGTGGGATACAAAAGGCCCAAAACCAGAACGGCGATTACAGGCCCAATAGAACTAAGCGCGACAAGGCCAAAGCTGTCGTCGCCCGCATGCCGGTCGCTTCGGATTGAAGAAACGCCGACGCCAAGCGCCATAATAAAAGGGACGGTCATCGGGCCCGTCGTCACGCCGCCCGCATCAAAGGCGATCGCCCAGAAATTCTTTGGTACAAAAAAAGCAAGGATAAATACAATTGCATAAAATCCGATCAGCAAATAGGAGAGGCGAATACCAATCAGAATCCGGAGCATGGCGATGACCAGGAAAACACCGACGCCGACGGCCACCGCGCCGATCAGCACAGCGTCCGGGATGCCCGGCACCTGGTTTGCCAGGATCTGGAGATCCGGCTCCGATATCGTTATGATAATTCCCAAAAGCAAGCTTACCAGAAGGATCAGCCAGAGCTTTTTAGATTTCGTTATGCTCGCGCCGACCTTGCTGCCGATCGGCGCCATGGCGGTATCGGCTCCCAGTGTAAACAGCGCCATTCCGACAATCAGCAGCGCAGCGCCAAGTACAAATGCAAGCAGCATACTGCTTGGAATCGGAGAGATCGTAAAACATAACAGCAAAACGATTGCGGTAATCGGGAGCACTGAGGACAGGGCCTCCAAAGCCTTTTCGCGAAGCTTTGATCTGTTATTCAGCATACGTCCACCTCCGATCATTCATATTCTATATATTATAATGAAATTTTTAAAACACCGCAAATAAATTTTATTCATTTTTTATTCAAAAATCATTGCTTGTTGTATTTAATTATTGTATAATCGAATTAATTATTACATGCGATCTCAACAGGAGGCAAGATTTATGAAAAAATTGTTATTGTGTCTTATAGCGCTTCTTGCGCTCTGCTTCTGCTTCGCGGCATGTTCAGAGAGCGAGGCTCCGGCAGCAGCGACGCCGACGGCTGCGGCCGGAGCTACCGCTGCTGCCACGGCGACGCCGGCTTCATCCGCAACAAAGGAGCCCGCGGAAAACGTATCCATCGCAGTCACCGTGGATGAGCTTCCTTATATTTACCTTGTTAACGTGCAATATCAAGACGAGCTCGCAACATGGGATAAAATCATTCCGACTTCCTCAGAAGGACTCGAGCTTGACTATCTGGCAATTGAGCTCCTGGTTCCAAACGATGGAAGCGAAGTGGAGCTGACTGCCGTTCTGCAGGAGGGCGCTCCGTACAAAGTAACCGGATGGAGCGGGGATGCAGCCGCAGAAGGAGAAACAATCAAATTTACGCCCTCCAAGGACGCCGTCAGCCTGAATATCAATATAGAACCACTGTACGGTGAAAATCTTGCGGTAGATTCCACTGTTACGTGTTCTGTCGGAACGGAAGAAAACCCGGCGTCAAGATGGGGCAACGCCTTTCTGACCGACGGCGACATCAACACGCGCTTTTCAACCACAACGCTTGCAAATGTCGACGAGGAAACGATGGAGCTGTCCGAACCGGTTACGATCGACATCGACATGGGAGAAGCCAAAAATTTCGATATCATTTCCCTGTTTCCCAGGACAGATACGCTCGATCTGGAAGACGGCGTACCAAATTATCCGTTTGCGTTTGAAATCCTCGTAAGCAGCGACGGAACAAATTACACTTCCGTTCAGAGCATTTCTCTGGAGGAAAACGTAAACGATATGGCGCAAAGCTATGATGTCGGCGCACAAACCGCGCAGTATCTCCGCCTGAGCGTCACAAAGGTCGGAAATATGGCTGCCGACGAGGGAACCGCGGCAGTGCCGTACCGCGTTCAGCTTGCGGAGCTGATGGTCTTCGATAAACCGTAAGAAAGCGATTCAATCAAAAGGAAACCCGCAGGCTCCAATCCTCTGGACGGCCTGCGGGTTTTTCTTTTCCTTTCTTTGCATCAAACAGACCAGAGTCCCAGCGCGGGATTTCCGATATAATAAATCTCTCCGGCATCCGTCTGGTTCATCCCCTCCGCAAGCTGTTCCGGCTGGAATCTCCGAACGGCTTCCTCATAAGGCAAATAGCGGAAGCCGACGCTTTCCACCTCTTCTGCTGACAAATGCTTTGTGCAGTAAGTAATGCGGAACCTTCCGTCTGAGGAGCCATGAATCAGGTGCGCTGCTGCGGAAAGATTCTCCCGCAGCTCGGGAGCCTCCTGTATTTTACGAAGAATATTCTCCCTGCCCGTATAACCGTATTTCCGGATCAGCGTATCGATTTCCGCATCCTCGCCAAACCGCTCGACGCCCGGGGCCAGTACATACAGCTCTCCTCCGTCCGCAATGGCCTTGCGCGTGCGGTAAATCGCCTTGTTGCCAAGCCAGGTGCTCTTAAATTCCTTTTCTTCAAGCATGACGACAACTGTACGCAGCGGCTTTTCCACATGTATGATATTGACCTTCGTGCTCAGCGCCACAGCGCTTTCAAAGATATGACGTTCCCGGCCGACAAATAATCCATGCATCCGCATTTTACCGGACGGATCAAGATCCGTGACCGTAAGGATATAAGAAAGCGGTACCTCTGAAAGGTATTTTTCCTCCGCATAATCGAATACCCGGCGGACCGGCGTATGATCCAGTCCCATAATACGCTCAAGCCCGTAAAATGCGCCGAGCATATGCGAGCCGTTTATCATGGAATTTCCGCCGCAGCCCACGAAAATATTTTTATTTCGGTTTGCCATCCCGACGACCTCGTGCGGCACAACCTGACCGACCGAAAGAATCAGATCATAGCTTCCGCTGACAAGCAGCCGATTGACCTCCACGTCGATGGGCTCGTTGACGATGCCATCCGAAATCTCGGATATGAACTCCGCCGGCACCGTGCCGATTTTAACGACATCCTCCCGCCAGTTATGAACCAGAAAGCGATCCTGCGGAATTCCTGCGTACAAATCAGAAATTTCCGCAGCCGTCATCGGCGCGTGCGTCCCCAGCGCCGGCAAAATATCAACCTCTGCCCCAGCCTCCGTATATTTCCGATATAAAATCTGCGTTACGATTCCTGCGCCCGAATAACAGCGCGTATAATCAGGCGGAATAATCAGAAGCCGTCTTACTTTCTTTCCGCGGAACGTATAATCCCCGATTGTTTTCTCCAGGATCCGTTCAAGCTTCTTTTCGTCCAGCGGACCGTAATAGGTTCCGGACTTCAGCCCCTCCTGCCAGTCCGTATGCCGGAATTCACCGCGCGGCGTATCCGTCCTTTCATAAGTATGCGCGCCGAAATAATCGCGCTGTGCCTGCAGCAGATTGGCAGGGAGGCGCTCGGCGCGATAACCGTCGAAGTAGCTCAGGGCTGCAAAAAACGCCGGCGTCGGAATTCCCGTTTCCGCGGCTTTTGCACAAATGAGCCTCCACACTTTCTGCGCGGCGGACAGCCGGCTCGCGAAAAAGGAATCGAGCATAAGATTTTTCAGATTTGGATTCTGCTCGTACGCATCTTTGATTTTACCCAGGAAGCTGCTGCGGATGATGCAGCCGCCTCTCCAAAGCAAAGCAACGGAGCCCAAATCCAGATTCCAGCCGTGAACCTCGGAGGCTTTCGCCATAAGCGCGCAGCCCTGCGCATAGGATACGATTTTAGAAGCATAAAGTGCGTCGCGGAGCGCAGTGAGGAAAGACGCCTTCTCCGCCTCCCGCAGCGCCGCTCCGTCTTCAGGAGCCGTCCAGGGCAGAACGCGGGAGGCTGCGCTGCGTTCCTCCTTCAGCACGCTTAAATATCTGGAAAATACGGATTCTCCGATCAGCGTAAGCGGCACGCCCTCTTCGTACGCCGCCTGTGAAGACCACTGGCCCGTGCCCTTTTGCCCGGCAACATCCAAAATATGCTCAACGAGCGGGCGGCCGTCCTCATCCTTCTTCCGTAAAATATCTGCCGTAATCTCGATCAGATAGCTGTCGAGCTCGCCGGCGTTCCACTGGGAAAATACGTCCGCCATTTCGTCCGCCGTCATCTTCAGATATCTTCGCATCAGGTCATATGTTTCGCAGATCAGCTGCATGTCGCCGTATTCGATTCCATTATGCACCATTTTTACAAAATGGCCGGCGCCCCCCGTTCCGATCCATTCGCAGCACGGCGCCGTTCCGCCGCGTCCGTCGTCTGCAAAAGCGCAGATTTTACGGAAAAGGTCCCGAACGTACGGCCATGCAGCCTCCGAACCGCCGGGCATGATGCTCGGCCCGTGCAGCGCGCCCTCTTCTCCGCCGGAGATCCCTGTCCCGATATAGAAAAGGCCCTTGCTTTCCACGTATTTTGTTCTTCTCTCCGTGTCATTATAATGTGAATTTCCGCCGTCAATGATAATGTCGCCCGGGTCAAGAAGGGGCAGCAGCGTCTCGATCAGCGTGTCTACCGCCGTTCCGGCCTTCACCATCATCATAACCCTGCGCGGCTTTTTAAGCAGTGAAACAAGCTCGGCAGGAGAATAGGCGCCCAGGATGTTTTTCCCTGCCGCCCGTCCGCCGATAAAATTTCGGACCTTTTCCAAGGTCCGATTGTATACGGCTACGGTAAAGCCTTTGCTTTCCATATTCAGAACGAGGTTCTCGCCCATTACCGCCAGTCCGATTAATCCGATATCCGCCTGCATCTTTCCAAGTCCTCCCATTTGATTCTTCTGTTGCCCCTTATATTTTCTCTCCGCAGTTTCGTCTGTAGATCAGATTCATGATTCGCTGCGCGGGATTTACAAGAACGCCAAGCGATTCGTCATAATTCAGCGCGTCAATGAGCTTTGCGATATATTTCGACATATCCACCTCAACGAACCAGGGCGCTTCGGAAAGCTCCGGCCGCCGGTATGTAAGATTCGTGGCAAAAATTTTATCGATAATTCCCTCCTCGTAGCACTTCTGAAATTCCCCGATGCCGTCAGTAAACAGCGCGTAGGTTACGGCGGCAAAAATTCTGCGTGCTTTCCGACGCTTCAGCTCCGTGGCGATATCGAGCAGAGAGTCCCCCGACGACAGCATGTCGTCAAGCACCAGGATGTCCTTGCCCTCCACATCGTCTCCAATAAATTCATGCGCAACAATCGGGTTCCGGCCGTTCACAATCGTGCTGTAATCACGCCGTTTAATGAAGATTCCAAGATCGATTCCAAAAAGGGTAGAGTAATACAGGTTTCTGTGGATGCCGCCCTCGTCCGGGCTTACCATCATCATGTGCTCCTTGTCAATTTCCAAATCCGGGATCGCATGGAGCATCGCTTTGATGAATTGATAGTAGGCATGTACATCTTCAAAGCCGATCTGCGGGATGGCGTTCGCAACGCGCGCATCGTGCGCGTCAAAGGTTATGATATTCTGCACGCCCAGCGCCGCAAGCTCATGAAGCGCAGCCGCGCAGTCCAGAGATTCTCGAACCGAACGCTTATGCTGCCTGCCGCCATACAAAAACGGCATGATAACGTTAATGCGCTTTGCCTTTCCTGCAATGGCTGAAATGACCCTCTTGAGGTCGGCATAATGATCATCCGGAGACATATGATTTTCCACGCCCATAAAGTTGTATTTACAGCTGTAATTTCCGATATCCACCAAAATATATAAGTCTTTTCCGCGAACCGATTCATCGATAATCGCCTTTGCCTCGCCGTTGCTGAACCGCGGGCATCTCGATTTGATCAAAAAAGAAACAGGCGCCTCCGCTCCCCGCATTTCCTTCTGGCGCTCTGAAATCAGCCACCTGTCGACATGCTCACCCAGTTCTTTGCAGCTGTCCATGGCAATGATTCCAAGTGACCCGACTGGGAATGAAAGCGTGGAAAACGGTGCTCTTTCCGGACTCATAATATAGTTTACCTCCGATATGATGTATTTTTGTCGCTTTTAGTTTATCACATCAGGCCAGTTTCGTAAACCCTGCCGGGGGCAATATTTCACCTGGCAGCGGCGCCCCGTGAAAAGCGGGTACGGGTTCCTGCTTTCGGAAGAGCCGGAGGAGCGCATCGCGCGTTTCCTGTGCAATTTTAACGTCCTCCGCACTGATGAAGCCACGTAAAAGGGCCTCCTGCAGCTCGTCTTCGTCGAGCACCCGGCAGGTTCCGTCCGGCTCTATGACGACGTCAATCAGGAGGTCCGTAAACACATATTTATTTTTATCTTTCTCGTATTCCGTTTTAATGACATCACAGTACCAGTATTTGAATTTCCCGGTCCGGTCGAAAACCGCGCTGATCTTATAATGTCTCAATATCCATATGTAGGAAAATCCCCATCCGATATCGTTCCGTGCCCTGATCGGAAGCCAGCGCGTCACGATCAGGGCTCCGTCGTCATACAGCACCTCGTCGCCAGATATGTCGACTTCCTCCTCGGGAATAAACCGCTTCCTGATAAACGTATAATCCATATCGCGTCACCTGACATTTTCTATATTGAAGATAATATATTACATCTATATGAATTTGTCAAATGAAACGCTGGCGCGCACGGACGTTTATAAGGAAGAGGAATCCAGCTGGGCAAAGTCGCCGAAAAACCCGCGGAGCACATCCGTAATGACTTTTGTTCCGCCCGGCGTATTGGATTCTACGTTGAGCGGCATCAGCGGATCATGCAGAGAAAGGCGCAGCAGGAACCAGCCATCTCCATGGTCTTTGTCGCAGGTCACGCGAATTCCTTCATAGTTATTCGGCTCTACACTCCACCCCTTCTGCTTCTGCGAAAACGTTTCGAGCTTTTCAATTACGCTGTTTCCGTACGTCTTAAAATCTGAGCAGGAAATCGCCATCCGGAATTCTTTGGCCTCCGCCGGCTCCTCCAGCTTTTCGATCAGGGAATCAATCGTTTTTCCCTCCTTCTTGAGCTGTGCCATTTTAATCAGAATTTTAGCAATCAGATACGCGCCGTCATCCAGGAAATAGTTTTCCTTCAGCGCACCGTGCCCAGACGTTTCCATAGCAACGGGAGTAAAAATTCCTTCTCTGTTCAGGCGGATGGCTTCATTGATTACGTTTTTGTAGCCTCTTTTAAAACGGTGATGTACGCCGCCGAGCTCGGATTCTATAAACTTTTTAAGTCCGCTGGACGTAATGGAATCCGTAACGATGGTGGCTCCCGGATGTTCCTCAAGCGCGATGGCGGCGATCAGGGCAATGATTCTGTTGCGGTTGATTTCCCTGCCGAATCTGTCGACCGCGCCCGCCCGGTCGACATCCGTATCAAATATAATGCCCAGATCCGCATGAAACGCAAGCACTGCTTTCTGAATGGAGGCCATGGCCGTTTTATCCTCGGGATTGGGTATATGGTTCGGAAAACTGCCGTCCGGATTCAGGAATTGGCTGCCCTCTGTACAGGCTCCGAGCGGCTTCAGCACCTGATCCGCATAAAAGCCGCCCGCGCCGTTGCCTGCGTCTACAAGGATCCGAAAGCCCTCCAGAGGGCGCTCCTCCCCTGTTTTATTCCGGATTTTCCGTACAAGGTCCGCTGCATAGACCTGTATAAAGTCCAGCGATTTAATCGCTCCGGGCTTTCCTGCCTTTGTATAGATTTTTTCTTGCGCAAGCTCCAAGATCGCCGTAATATCGCTCTTTTCAAGGCCGCCGTCCTTCGTGAAAAATTTAAGGCCGTTGCGGTTGAACGGCAGATGGCTCGCCGTCAGCATCACGGAGCCATCGTACCGATAGCCTTCCATCACGGTTGTCATAAACATCGCCGGCGTAGAGCACAGACCGCAGTCCACCACGGTAATGCCCAGCATGGAAAGGCCCTGGGTTACGGCGCCGTTCAGTTCTCCGGCGGACAGCCGGGAATCGTTTCCCACAGCAACGGTGAGCTCTGAAAGAAGCTTTCCCGTCCGTTCGGAAAGCCATGCGCCAAACGAACAGGCGATTTGCTTTGCGATTTCAGGCGTAAGATTTACGGGCTGTCCCTCGACGCCTTCCATGGCGACGCCTCTGATATCGCTTCCATTTTGCAGCTTTTTCCACGTTTCATTTAACATAATGTCGATCTCCTATCTGATTATTCTTCAATTGCCGCTTTTTTCGTATTGATTTCGCGAATTCTTGCAATGTCAATTTTCGGTTGTCTTTCATATGTATATAACCCGTTTTGTTCCTGCTCTACGTCATACAGCTGCGTATAGCACATTCCGCAGATTTCCGGATTCTTCATCAGCGCGTTTGTAAGGCCCTCATACCGCTTGCAGAAATCCTCGCAGTCCTTTGCTGCGCTTCCGTAGCTCCAGGAGCCGCCTTTCAGGGAAAGCCCAGTGCCTCCGTATTCACTGAGAAATACCGGTTTCTTTCCGTCATACCTTTGCCGGTCGGCATAATGCGGATCTTCAAAGGTTCCGGATGTTCGAAGGGCATCGTAACGCGCTGCAAACGTTTCCGGATTTTGATCATAATCATGCACATCATAGAGATCCGTTTCGACATGGGAAACGCCGCTCGTATCGATGCAGGGCCGCGTCGGATCGATTTCCTTCGTCAGCCGGTAAACCATTCTGAGCAGGTCGTCCTGCTGCCTCGAAACGGGCGTTCCGCAATCCCAGGTCTCATTAAACGGGCACCATCCGATAATCGCGGGATGATTAAAATCCCGTTTCAAAATTTCCGTCCATTCCGGTAAAATAGAATAAACAGCATCCTTTTTGGAATGATCGAGCCCCCAGTTCGGGTACTCGCCCCATACCAGATAACCCATCTGGTCGCAGTAATACAGGAAGCGCGGTTCGAAAACCTTTTCATGAAGTCTTGCTCCGTTAAAACCGGCCTGCATGGAAAGCTCGATGTCCCGCTTCAGCGCCGCATCGTCCGGCGCCGTGTAGATACCGTCGGGATAAAAGCCCTGATCCAATACAAGCCTTTGAAAAACAGATTTTCCGTTGAGCAGAAGCTTCCGTCCGCTCAGCGCAATCTCGCGCAGTCCGAAATAGCTCTGCACCTCATCGCGTCCGAAGCGCATTGTGATGTCATATAAACGGCCGCAGCCCGGTTCCCACAAATGGATTTCTTGTAATGGAACAGGAAAGATCCGGAAGCCCCCGCAGGACGGGCAGACGACCTCTCCCACAGGCTTTCCCTGGTAAGAAATTTCCGCTGTAAAATCCTCAGTCCCGTTAAACTGCACGGCAAGCGATACCGTTCCCGTTCGGATATCGGGATAAAACCGGAAGCTCCGGATCTGTGCTTCCGGCGCAAATTCCAGCCATACAGTCTGCCAGATCCCCGTCGTTCTCGTGTAAAAGCATCCGAACGACGCATACTCGTGCGACTGCTTCCCGCTCGGAATCATCGGATCCCGCGTATCATCCTCGGCATATATGGCAATCGTATTCTCTCCAGTCCGAATCATGTCCGTAATATCAAACGAAAAGGAGGAATAGCCGCCTCTATGGCGTCCTGCCGATACGCCGTTGATCCATACCTCCGTAAAATAATCGCACGCGCCGATCTGCAGCCTCACACGAGTTCCCTTCGTCTGCTCCTCTGTAAGGCGAAAGCGCCTCTTATACCATACTGCCGGAATAAAATCCTTATATTCGATTCCAGACAGCCGGCTCTCCGGGCAAAACGGGACGCAGATCGTTTCGGCCAGCTCATGATCCTCCTCCATATAGCCCTTTGCCTTTCCGCTTCTTCCCATATCCTTCTCGAACTGCCACGTTCCGTTTAAATTCAGCCACTGCTTCCGCATAAACTGCGGATTCGGATGCTCCGGTCTGAAAATCGCACTCATATTTGTACTCACTTCTTTCTGTCAAAAAGTAATATGATTGTATCAGTATATCATGCTTTTTCAAAAATTTCATCCGATTAATTATAAAAAATCCCGGCCGCTCGCAGCCGGGATTCCAATTTCATGATAATTGTTATACCGTAACCTTCTTACGGATCAGTACCGTCAGAGCAATTCCTGCTGCCGCAACGGCAAAGATCACATGGGCATCGCCCGTCTCCGGAGGCGTCTCGTCCGAAGGATCCGAAGGCGTGGTCGGATCTGAAGGATCCGTAGGTTCCGTCGAACCGCCTTCCTTTTCATGGAATGTAATGCTGGTAATCGCAATACCGTCGCCTCTTCCGTACGGTTCGTCAATTCCCAGATCCCGTGCCGGCAGCTGAGAAAGGAAGACTTCCCCGTTATAATCCGTATTGAACTCAAAGGTCAGCGTATTGCTTCCTGCCGCCCAGTTTCCGGTCGCTTCTTCCAGCTCGCCCTGGCCGATAATATCGACGCCGTCAACCAGCGTGTAGACCTCATCGCCATCCTTCAGCTCCGCGATCGGGCCCTCGTACGACGACAGCGCCACATAGGACCTCGTACCGTCGCTGCTTTCAAATACTGCGCTTGCATCCGCACCGTACTCAATGGTAACGGAGCCGTACTGACTGAGATCGATCTCGCCCAGGCTGACATAGTTTTCCGGTCCGCCGAACTGGATGATCGTATCCGTGTATCCGGCAAGTGAAAACACATGAATCGTCGTCTGCGATCCCTTTTTTGCCTGATCCAGCGTAGAAAAATCAATTTCCAGATCGCCGGCGGCGGCAGCCGGCAGAAGAAAGGCCGACAGCGCCAGAACACAGGAAATCAGCAAAGCAAAAAATTTTTTCATTTCTTTAACCTCCCAAACAAAATATTTGTATAATAGAACTTATACCTAAGGCATCTAATTTTAATCTGTAAGAAATAATTTGTCAATATTTTTCGAAGCGCCTTTTCCGGCTTCGCACCGGAAAAGAAAAAGCTTATACGGCGAGCCTCTTCTTCAGAAGTATTGTAAGAACCAGCGCCGCGGCGGCAACTGCAACGATAACGCTTATGTCGCCCGTCTGCGGAGGCGTGGGTTCATCCTTGCCTTCGTCTTCTCCGCCCTGCTGATCATCATTATCGTCCGCTCCCGGGAATGTAGCTCCGCCGTCCTCCTCAGCATAGGCCTGCGCGTCCTCCTCGCTTTCAAACATCGCGATATAAGCCAAGTCAACCGAATACGCCGGATCCTCTGCCGTATAGTTATTTGCAAAGTCAAAGCGGAACCAGTTAATCATCAGGGCGTCCGTCCACGGCCCGGAGCCGGCATCGGTGTCCGTCGTAAGATCCGTGATTGCAAAATGCCATTCGCCGTCGCCCGTGTAAGGAAAGCTCTTGAAGCCATGCGCCGCTCCGTTGTGCCAAGCAAACTGTGCGTTTACGGACTCCGGCGCCGTGGTTCTGTATTTAACGAGCGCAACAGTCGCAATCGTATCAATCTGATCCAGACCGCCCCCGCTCAGACTGCCTGAGGCAGAGCCTGGATAAAAGTATCCCTCTACCGTACCTTCTTCCGATGTAAACGTGGTATAGGACCCGTCCTCCGCGTCCTCCGCCGTTCCCTGTCCGGGATCGGTGACGTATCCGTCCTCGGCCGGATACCAGATCCAGATCGGTTCCTCCGCGGCAAAAACGCTGCCCATGGAAAGTATGGAAATCAGCAGCGCCGCAGCCGCTGCAAAAGCTATACATTTCTTTTTCATAAGGACTCCTCCAAAACGTATTTTTCTGTATTATACAACCCAGAAAACGTTTTGTCAATAAAATTCACAGTACGGCTATATTTTACAATTTTTCAAATTCTTCCACATTTAAAACAAAAAATGTGGCGCCTCCCACGACGACCTCATCTCCCAGTCCGTCGCGGTCAAGACCCTTTCCGAAAGAATTGGAGGATCTGTTGAGCTGTTTTCGCGTTGAACAATATTTTTTCAAAATTTCTTTAATCCGGCCCGTTTTATCGTCCTGCGTTCCGATCAGGAGCGTCGCGTTTCCTACCATCAGAAATCCGCCTGTCGTCGAAAGCTTTGTTACAAAGAAGCCCTCCTGCGTAAGCGCGGACGCGACGACAGCGCTGTCGTCGTTGTTTACGATTGCCAAAACAAGTTTCATAAAAAATCCTCCTCTTTTATTTTGCTTACAGCTCGGCGTTCAGAAGCGCCTGGCTGTGTTTATCAAGCTCCCTGCTGTCCGTGATTTCATACCGGTTGTCGTTGGAATCCCGTACCAGTACTCTTCCATCATAGAGCATTTTGATATCGCTGTGCCTGTTGCGAATCTCAAAGGAGCACGGCCCGCGATCCGTTTCGACCGTCCATTTCAGGATACCATATTTATCGGTCGAGTCAATCAGGCGTTTGATTTTGGGGATCATATAATATTCCCGCAGGCAGGCTTCAATTATTTTTTTCGACTCCGGCATCAGCGTATCAATATTACGGATGATCGCGATTTCTTTCCCGTCCGGATCCAAAAGCGTGATATACCGCGTCAGACCGCTGATGGGGAACAGCCTTCTCGGCTCCAGGCTTTCAAATCTTCTTCCGTCGTAAAATTCCACGTCAACCAGGCACATGTCTCTTTTGGTAAAACGCACTTCATCACCGTTTATATATAATCTTGCCATTCCGTTCCACCCGCCTTTATTCAAAATGCTCCTGCTCTTTAGACTGCCTGATCTTCTCAGACATCGACTGGATCTCAACGAGCTTGTAATATTTGCCCCTCAGCGCCATCAATTCCTCATGGGAGCCGTTCTCTATGATTTTTCCCTGATCGACCACAATGATTTTATTTGCTTTGCGAAGCGTCGAAAGCCGGTGCGCGATCATCAGGGTCGTTCTGCCCTTAATCAGTCGTTCGATGGCCTCCTGGATAAGATTTTCCGTTTCCGAATCCACAGATGCCGTAGCCTCGTCGAAAATCAGAAGGCTTGGATTTTTCAGGACGGCCCGCGCAATGGAAATCCGCTGCCGTTCGCCGCCGGACAAGCCGATTCCGCGTTCTCCGAGCATGGAATCGTAGCCGTCCGGCTGTCTCGCAATAAATTCATGCGCATTTGCAATATCCGCCGCATGGATCACCTCTTCTACATGCGCATCCGGTTTTCCGTAAGCAATATTGTTGAAAATCGTATCGCTGAACATCATCGGCTCCTGCTGCACGTAGCCGATTTTGGATCGGTAGTATTCCAGGCTGAGCTCCTTGATATTATGCCCGTCTACAAAAATTTCACCCTCATAATGGTCATAGAAGCGCATCAGAATGTTAATCAGCGTGGATTTTCCGGAGCCGGTCGTTCCGACAATGCCGACGATGTCTCCCGGCTCAATCGTCAGATTGATGTCGGAAAGGACCTTCTTCGTCCGGTCGAAAGAAAAGTTGACGTTCCGGAATTCGATTTTTCCCCGGATCGGAGGACAATTTTCCTTATTGAAATCGGGCTCCGGTTCTGCGTCGAGAATATCAAAAATCCGTTCGGCCGCAGAAAGCGCCTGATTATACGCGTCGCTCAGATTGGCAAAAAAGTTGACCGGACCGTAAAACGTCCCCGCATACGACAAAAAGGAAACGAGAAGACCTGCCGTCAGCGCGCTGTCCGCGCCTTTGATGACCCACTGTCCGCCGACTGCCCACAGCAGGAGCGTGCCGCAGGAAATGAAAAAGGACACGGTCTGGGGGAAAATCGTTACGATTTTAGACGCCTGGATATCGACCCGCAGCCATTCATTATTATATTTCTCAAACTTTTTTACAGTCCGCTTTTCACCTGCAAAGGATTTTACCACCTTGATGCAGGGGATTGTATCCGTCAGTACGGAGGAAACCGCCGCCCAGCGCCGCCAGATTTTGAGATAGAAAGGGAAAATCTTTCTGCTGAAAATCCGCGCGCCGAGCACTACGATCGGGACGGGGATCAGAGCCAGCAGCGTCAGCTTCCAATCCATGACAAACATAAGAACAATGATGCCGATCATCAGCACGAACTGCGCAATGGCTTCCTGTGTAATTCTCAGCATAAAGGACTGCAGCGTTGCAGTATCTCCGGAGATTCTGTTAATAACGGAACCCGTCGACGTTTTATCATAAAATTTCATAGGAAGGTACTGCGCTTTTTCATAAACGTCATTCCGGATATCCGCCACGATCTTATCGCCGCTGACGCGAAGAAGATAGTTCCTGAGGATACCGATCACCAGGAAAATCAGGTAGCTGACAAGCAGAACAACCGAGATAATCACAAGCATATGAGTATCCTTCTGCGGCAGGACCTCGTCTACGAGCATTTTCGTCAGATACGGCGGAAGCAGCAGGGCGCCCGTCGTAAAGAAGGATAAAAACAGGCACAATACCAAAACCTTGATCTGCGGCTTGAGGTATTTATAGAGCTTTCCCGCCATTTTCTTTTTGGATTGGCAATGAATGCACTCCGCCCCGGCGCGCAGAAGCGTCCTGCCGCAGCGGGGGCAGACGTTCATCATCTTTTCGTAGGTCGCTGCGACGACATCCAGCTCCTCGGCCAGGTCTGCTCCGTCGTGCATATGCTCTACAAACACCGCCGCGGTGTCGCAGAGCGCCGCCACGGAATATGTAAAACGGAATACGGAAAGCGCTTTTCCTTTTACCGTATATTTCAAAACGGCGTTGCCGTACATCCTTTTCACCGCGGCCTTTTCGACATCGGCGTGCGGATATACGGCGGCGCCGCCTTCCAGTGAAGAATCTATGACGATCGTGCGGTTCTTCGTTATGGCGAGCATCGTCTCACAATAACTGCAGTTCAGGGACAGATCTCCGATCACCGCAAACAATATCGGTTCTTCTTCCGTTTCGAAGCGTTTCAGCTCGTTTGCCAGTCGTTCCGATACGTTTTTATTCTTCAGCATTTCCATATGTTGATCCATACGAATCACCCCTTACCGGAGGTTCTTGTTTTTAGCAGTTATATTCTAGTGGCTGAAAACGGAATGTCAACCCTTTTTAAAAATTTTTCCGAAAAATTTTTATCGGACCATTTTTTTGAATTTCTGCATAAAATAGAGCCCGATTTCGTATAGATATCGCTCTGCTGCGGGAAGAAGCCCGGCCGGCACGCGCTCGGAATTTGTCGCTTCGAAGCTAAGGGCGCCTGGATAATCGATGTGCTTCAGGGCGCGCAGAAAGGCGTCCCAGTCTACTGTCCCAAGGTACGGCGCAAGGTGCTGATCGGCCGTGCCGCCGTTATCATGGATATGCAATACCTGGAGCCGGGGGCCCAGCCGCTCTGCCATTTCGCCGCAGGCAATCCCGCTCATATTTGCATGGCCGGTATCCATGCACGCGCAGAAATAGGAGTCCCGCATCATATCGATATAATCCGAGAGCGCTTCCGCCGTATCGCACGGCACGCCGCGCCCGGGCATGTTTTCCAGAGCAAGCTTCACCTCATGCTTATGAGCCGCCTCAAGAAATCGGCTGAAATATTCATAATTGACTTTTCTCGTCCGTTCCGGATCGGGATCCGGTGTCCAGCCGGCCGGCATTGCGGGATGGATCACCAGATATGGGCTCCCGACAACCGACGCGGCGAACACAGCGCGCCGGATGGCGCGCAGCATATATTCCTGTTCCTCGCGGTCCTCCGTCCAGGTCGGAAAAGGGGCGTGCGCCTGGCAGGCCTTTATTCCGGCCCGTTCCATGGCTTCCCGCTCTTGTTCGAAAAAAGCGTGAAATTCCGTTTCAGAGGCCGCATAGAGCCCGCCAAACGCCCGATAGTCGGAACACGGCCGCTCATAATCCACGAATGCAAAGCCCGCGGCAGCCAGCAGGCGCATTGCCTCCGAGGTCGGAAGACGGCGGCAAGCGCATTCGGTGCACGTACTGATTTTCACGGCAAAAGCACTCCTTTCATTTCACATGATATAAGTAGATTTCCATCAGCTGAATCCGGTACGGGTCGGCTACGCCCTCGTCCGCGGCAAACGTGCCCGTCCCGGTAAAATCGATTCTGACATAAGCCGCGCGCTGCGGTCCGAGCTCGTATCCCTGCGTCACTCCCATGGGATTTTCCGAATCTTCAATCGTAACAACCTCTGTAAAATTTCTGCCGTCATCGCTGACGGATACGGTAAATTCCGTCGGATAGTTCGGGGAGCCTCCGTTCGCGTCAGAAACCTCCGTCCGCGGTGCAAGCGCAATATGGCTGAACGCTTTTTCCTCTCCGAAATCGAGCGTTACGGATACGGGGCTGATTCTTCCGTCTGAATCAGGCTGAAGCACGTTGGTGGTATATCCCTTTTTCAGCGAGCCGTCCGTCAGGCCGGAAACGCTCCAATCATTATTTTCCAGCGAATTCTCAGCAAAAACGGCCGCGCCGAGCGCTACGTTTTCGGCATCGAGCTTCTTTGTCTCAATCCGGATTTCCAGATCACGGTCGGCCGTTACCGTAATTTGATTGTCCAAAGAAGAGACGTCTCCCTGATAAGAAGCAAAGCGGTGCAGGAAGCCGTCTCGCGCGGTAAAGGTAACCGTTTCGCCGTCTTTTACGAAAACTTTGTTCGTTCCCTGCGCAAGAGCGATTTCCGTGCCGCCGTCCGTCAAAATCGCGACGTCGCATTCCGCCTCCGCGGAAAACGTGACGGTGCGGAGCACGTTCTGCTTTTCGGAAAATTCCGCGCGCAGCGTCATATCGCACTGCGGGCGGACGGAAAGCACGGCCTCCCGCGTACCGGCAGCGCCGCTCCAGCCGCAGAAATACGCGCCGTCTCCGGCCGCGGCTTCCAGCGTAAATTCTTCACCGTTCTGCACGGTTTTTTCATGGCTTCCGCTTTCCAGCCGCTCTCCGTTCCAAAAGACGGCACCGTTTGCGCCGACCTCAAGGCGGACTGTATACGCAGAACGCTCCTGCGCATCCGCGAGCGCGGCGGAAAATGCGTGCGCCGCATCCGCAGCCCTGTTTTTTAAGACATAATACAGGTACTGATCGTCGCTGCCGGAAAAGGAAAGTGTTTCCGACATCTGTTCCGGCACGCAGTCCGCTCCGTTCTCATAAATAACGGCGTCATGATATTTGATCTGCAGATTCGAACCGGCCGGGCCGAGCCGGGGAATTCCGACGATTGCTTCGGTGTTCGCAGGAGCCTTCAGAGAAAGAGAGAACTCTTTGCCGGGCTCCGAAGAAATATTGACCGTGATGTACCCCCTGACGGACGGAACCGTGCATTCCAGAGAAGTCAGATCTCCCAGCATCGGTTTTACGGAAAATTTTGTATACCCCGCCTCTGCCGGTTCGATCCCGGCCATATACTGGCTCATTGTAAGCAGCGGGCCGCCGCTCCACGCGTGGTTCAGCGTTCCGCCGTGGTCCCAGAACTCCCAGAGCGTTGAGTAATCGTATTCGACCATCTCTTTATAACGCGTTCTGATGCGCTGCTGCGCGTCTTCCATATACCCCATCTCGCAAAGCGCGTCAAGCACATAGCGTTCCATATAAGGACTTGCGTGCATTACCGTGGTAAGATTGCCGCGGATTCCCTCATATTTATCAGGATCTGCAAGCCCGGCAAGCACGGCGACCGCATTGGAACGATCGTCCGGGAGGCGGACGGACGCGGATTTATAGCCCTCCTCCGTCCAGAACGTCTGATAGGCGGCGTATACCGTTTCCGCCTTTTGCTCCAGCTCCGCAATATCCCCCTCGTTTCCCGTAAGCCGGGCCATGTCGATTACGCATTGCAGCGCTTTATAATACCATGCGTTTTCCAATGTCGGCATATCGAAGTCGGAGCCCCAGTCCGCCCAATCCCAGGAGCCGCCGCGGTGGACGACCAATCCGTCGGAGCCAAGAGTCCAAAGCCCGACATAATCCTTTGCATACGGGTAGACTTCTTTTATAAATTCGGCGTCGCCGGTATACATGTAATAGGTCCAGAAGCCGCAGACGCCCGCAAGCTGCTGCATCGGCAATTCAAAATAGTCGTTGCGGATGGGCACTACGGTCTGCAGGACCTTTGTGGCCGGATCGGTATAGGCCAGCATCGTCGCCACGCCCTTTTGATACAAAAGATAGGAATTGGTATCGAGCGCATACATGCTCATCGCCATCTCGTTCGTCACGTCTCCCCACCACTGCGCACGTTCCCGATCGGGGCAATCCATAAAATTATCGCGCATGGTAATGTAAAGGGTACGCAGCGATTTCATCCATAATGTATTCAGGAACGCGTCGCTGCAGGTAAAGCTGCCGCTGAATTCTGTGTTGTAACCCGATTCCCGGTATTTCAGTGAAATAATTTTTACTCCTTTTGGAATTCTATACGTAATTCTCTCTCCGTTCATCCACCCGGGGGATTCGAAGCTCTGCCGTCCTTCTTTCGTTATATATGTCGCAAAAACAGAGCCCTGCGCGGTATTTTCCGTGGTAATTACGATTTCCTTGCCTGCCTCGCTCTCTACCTCCAGATACGGCGTGAGCTGCGCGTTGTACGGAACCTCCATTGTGAGCTCCTGGCCCCGTGTCAGCGTATCATTTTCATATTCGGAGGAATTTTTATAATCTTTCAGACCGAAGTCCTTCCAGAGCGGGATCGGTCTTTCGTATAACGCGTTCCAGGGCGCGCAGCCGCCCGTTCCCATCTCCTTTGCCGCCTCCCAGCCGCTGTCGTCATATCCGGGCTGCTCCCATCCGGTAAGCTCCCGCCGCGCGTCGTAATAAATATTTGCCTCGGGCAGCCTATAGTTCGGCTGCCTGGCGCCGGGATCCTGCAGAAACGCCGTGTTTCTTGCTGCAAGCCAGGACGCGTCGCTGATCAGCTTTTCGCCGCCAAGCTCCGCTTCAAACAAAAAACCACCCTTTCCGCTGTTTGTGGACGAGTAGCTTGCGCCGTCGCGCCAGAACCAGACAAGCGCTGCGATCGTATTCTCTCCTTCCCTCAGATATTGCCCGATCTCAACGGTGTCATAATATCCGTCCTCCGGCGTAGGGCCTCTTTTCAGCCCTCCCTCGCGCACCGCCATTTCTCCATTAATATACAGCCAGTATTTTGATTCCGCCGCAATGCAGGCCACCGCATCACGGGCCTCGTTTATATCGGAAACCTCGAAGCTTTTGCGAAAGCTTACCCAGGTGTCGGGCTCTGTTTCTCCGCTCTGCGTCCAAATCCAGTTCGCCGTCCAGTCTTCTTTTATCATCGCTGTAATCCTCCTGTACGGAAGGAGCTCTTCCGGTAAAATAATTTTCGTGTCGTCTCCCTTCTCATTCTTCCGTGTGCATCCCGCACACAGGAAAACGGCGCACGCCGCTCCCGCAAGACAGCAGGCCGTCAGGCGTCTGAGCCAGGTCCCGGTTTTCTTCATTAAAAGCACCCCCACGGTTAGAATTTTGTCTTTCCTGTCCGGCGGAACGCCTTGCCGGCGTTTTAACATTTATACATATTCTATTCAAGATTCGTTTTATTATATCACATTTTATCTCGAGATGCAAACGGCAAAGTATGTTATCCTTAACAAAGCAAAGCAAACAGATCAGGGAGGTATCTGTATGGGAGGACTGCCTGTTTTCGATAATCACGACGACCGGATTCAATATTTCAATCTGCTTTTGGAACGAAATACGGAAAGGATCCCGCATTACGATCTGCCGGAAGGGTACCATTTTGAATTTTACAAAGACGGCGACCGTGACGCATGGATTGAGATTGAAAAGAGTGCGAAAGAATTTGTAAGCTTTGAGCAGGGGCTGGCGGCTTGGGATAAGTATTACCTCAGCCGTGAGCACGAGCTGCCGGGGCGCATGATTTTCGCCGTGAACGAGATTGGAGAAAAGGCTGCAACGGCAACGGCATTTTACGATATCGACTCTGGAGACGACCACGCTACCGGCTGGCTGCACTGGGTTTCAGTAAAACGCAGCCAGCAAGGCCGCGGACTTTCGAAACCGTTAATCTCCCGTACGCTGGAACGCCTGAAGGAGCTGGGGTATACCCGCATAAAAATTCCTACGCAGACGACGTCCTGGCTCGCATGCAAAATCTATCTGGATTTCGGTTTTCTGCCCGAGCCGCAAAACGCCCTGCAGAGCCTCGGCGGATGGCGTATTATAAAACGCCTCACCGATCACCCCTCGCTTAGCCGGTTCCGCGCTGCGGAAGATTGGGAAGTATTAAATCGGCAGGGCGGAAACGGTTGACAGCCTCCGAATAAAAAGATATAATTTCTGCGCAGAGTTAGTTTAATATAACCGACACAGAAAAGGATCACGGGAGGCCGACAGTATGCAGGAAGAAAAAAAAAACAGACAGACCGAAATACCGTCAGAGACCGGCGAGCTTTTGAGCCTCTGCCGGATTGCAGCATCTCCAAAGAACGGATGCTGCGGGAAGCCGGCTGGACACAAATGCTGCGGCAGGCATCGGCACATGCGCCAAGAGAAAGCGCAGGAAAATACGGAACAAGCCTAAACCGGAAAGACGCGCCGTTTTACGCTTGGAGCTGCATTCTTCGCTTCAGAATAAATATTAACCAGTCCTTTGCGTTTTCGACATATTTTTCTTATGCCCAAACGATATATTTACTCTGAAAGAATCAGATCGTTTATATTTATATAAGAAACTATATTTGGAGGAGCGGCCATGCAAAATGTAAGAATTTATGACATGCCGGACTGTAAAATGGTATCTTCCGGAAGCGGGATGTTCGGAGAAGAAAATCTTTCGATTTTTGAAAAATGGATGTCTTCGCAGAAACGCGGTCTCTTTCCAAAGGATTTTCTGTTTTGGGACGGAAGCGGGTACCAATGGCTATATTTGTATGAGGACGGAATGAGCGTGCCGAAGGAGCTTGAGCTCATCGACTTTCAGGGCGGTTTCTATGCGGTTGCTACCGACATCGATCAAAAAACAGACATGGAGCTCATGAAAAAAGAAGTCGACGCCTTTTTATCGCAGATCGGATTCGAGCGCGATCCTTCCCGTCCGGATCTGGGGAATATCATCACCTCTCCGAATGCAAAAAAAATAATGGGGTATGAACAAATGGACTACTATACCCCAATCAAAGCCAGGGAGTAAAGCCGCAGATCAATCGGCAAGGGAAAAGAAACGCGAGGCCTTTTCCGCATCAGGCTTCAGCGGGCATTCCCTCTATAATATTTGTTTTAAATCCGCGCAGAAAAAGGATAAATGCTTATGAAAACTGTGCCAGCTCAGGGAATCGGAATTGCCGACTGCGTAATAATAACGGGAATTTTTAAAATTTGTATCTAATAAATAATACGCGTCTCCCATGACCTGCCTGATTTTCGTGTCAAATAGGATATCCAGTTCTCTTGCATACGCTTCCCAGTCCGTCCGGAGATGATCGGAATACAGCGTTTCGATCCGGGCAAGATAGATTCCCGGCACCATTATAAGGAGTTCCGTATCGTCCCGGACTTCAGCGGAAGCTTGTACGGTATAGACGTCAGAATTGTAATCGTAATATTTCGTGCCCAGGAAATCGTCTTCAATCTTACCTGCAGCCTTCCCCGGCCCGATCACGGTGCGGAAGTCAAATTCCTTTACTTCAGCCGAAACCGATCCGATATAATAGGGAATATCATCCGCCATTTTTCCGGATTCCGGATCGACGGTCAGAGGCACATAAACCTGGCCGTTTATTTTATAGATCGTTTTGGGCATAATGTCATAGTATAAATACGGCCCGAGCAGCGCCTCTCTGGAGGTTCCGTAGAAAATTCCGATGCACACGACAGCAACAATCAGGGCGGCGGCCAGAGCACTGATAAAAATCAATACTTTTTTATGCTTCGGCATGCAAGATCACCTCTTTTAATTAAAGGATAAAAAAATTCCGTAAATACCTTTGAACTATGGTTTATATTATATCATGCGCCTATTATTTTGTAAAGCTTGTTTTGTGTTCCGGCTTTATGTATTTTCCCTTGCTTTTGCCCTTACGAGCCCGAAACAGGGGAAGCTCTTTATCTAAATGTTAAACTGCTTTTTCGGCAGACAATAAGTCCTCGGTGTTTGAGAGCGAAATATCCCCCTCGCACAAACCTGTAGTTTGTACCCAGTGTCGCCCTTGCCAGGAACTGCTCATAAAGCAGGATAAGCGTTATCCTGCCGAGTGGTTAAGCTGGCGGTGCTTATAATATTAAACTTAAATATGTTGGGAATAACATCAAACCCAAATGTTTTAACGGCCATTCTATACATAGCTTTAGCATGAATTCTATCATGCCAAATAAAACGCCGCAATACTTTTCGAAGAGACCATTCTTCCCCATGGCTTCCCTCGAAAACACTGTTATTCAGAAAATCAGGACATGCTTCCAGCAATTCAAATCCACGCATTCTACAAGCTAAAATAGTTCCATTATTATCCACGTCAATGCCAATTTCACCGAAATAATAATCATTCACGTTTTTTGTGTGTTCGTACATTTCAAAGGCGGTGCGGGGGATCTGTCCATAAAATGTCTGCCGGGCAGGCAAACAGCTTCTGTCTTTATCCGGGATAGACTCATACAACGTCAGAAAATCTTGTGCGGAACGCAATGCAAGGGCTTTTAATTCTTGATACTCAATGGGATCAAGCTTACCTTTTTCTGTATCAAAGAGAACATCGGAATCGGCGTCGTAAATATTCAACTCGGACAGTTTCTCTTGAACAATTTCTATTTCGAAGGTTTCGGGTGCTAAGTCTTTTTTCCAATTCAAATATGATTTGATTTCATCTGCCATCTTGCTTAACGCAATATCTTTTGTCGCGCCCCTTGTAAACGCTCCGATATAATTGTCGGAATATAAAAGGCTATCACTTCCATTATGTTCCCATACACAACGTATCTTCATGTAATTACTCTCCACAAGATTTCTTGTCTCACTCTGCAATATAAAATATTATACACATAGCTCTTAGAATTTCTATATGCTCGGAGAAATTCTGTTTGAGCATATGAGGAACAATGTGTTTATACCTCATAAGGCCTTGCAGCTGGATTTTATGCGTAAATCAATTCCGGATTGATAACTCCTCAACCGCATTCTGTTATCACTTGTTACCAGATTTTGCTTCCTTGTTTTGCCCTTATAAGATGTGTGGGCAAGGGTATACTTGTGTAAAATCGTATAAAGGGATAAGGTGACATGTTGCGATAAATCCTTTGTTTTCAAGTGTTTTTTGGGATTTTATTAACGCCCTATGGGGCAGTAACCATTTATAAAATCTTGGTTTTCAAAATAGGATTTTTCATCGGCGGCACAGGTAAGCCGCTCTGGGAAACAGTTGTACGGCGAATAAATCTGCGGCACGCGTGTTGATTCATAAACAGACGGAACTTCTACAAAAAATCTATTAAAAAAATATAATATAATCACTTTTATAAAATAAAATATTCAAGTCGAAACAATTATATTTAAAATATAATTGTTGTGTACATAAAATATTGTTGACAAACCATAATTTTTTTATTAAAATACAAAAAAACAATTTTTATAATCTTTGGGAACGAAAAATATGAAAACATTAAAAATTATACAAACAATACTGAATAGCTATAAATCGCGTTCTTGGAATGTATTGATTGTTTTTATCATTTCCTATATTATAATGGGCTTCGTTGTAATATTTATAGTCGGGGCGTTTCATCCATACGTATCAACAAGGGGAAGCACGGATTTATTGGAATGCAGGTACACAGTTTCCCTTAATACTGCACAGCCCTATGAATATTTTGAGCGGTTTTATGAGAATGACCAGATCCGTAATAACCGGCATTTTGAAATGCAGGCGCGGTGCAAAGACTACGAATCTTTTCTAACGGTATGCACGGTAGTCAGCGAGAATCACGAAGTGATATTAACGCAGCTTCTGAGCGGGAGACTGCATTTCACGGAAGAAGAAACAGAAAAAGCCAGAGCTGCGGCAATCGTAACTCCTGATTTAGGCCGTGTCGGCTCGGTCATCAATACGGAGCTTTTCGGGGAATTAGAAGTCGTTGGCGTAATGGACGATATCCGTACCGGCATTATATATGTTCCATATTCTTTGTGTCTTGAAAAACAAATAAATTTTCATTCTTTCAGTTTTGTCGTACCGTCTCGGCTGAACTACAGTCAGATCAGAGATCTTGAAAATTTTGTACGTTCAGATATAAATGTAGTATATTTTCAGGGGCCCGCGCCTACGCTGTCTACGATAAGAAATTCTTTTTGGGCTACACTTCCGGAATTTATTTTTATAATACTGATCACGGTGATTATGCTTCTGTTTTTCGCCCAATATATGGCCGTTAAAAACAAAAGGATATACGCGTTATTCTGTGTTTTAGGAGAAAGCAAGGCCGGAATAATGTATTTAATGCTTTTGGAACGCGCGTTCATTGCTCTGATCTCGATGTCCGTCGCTTCTGTCTTACATTATATATTAAAAAACCGATTGCATAATATTATGAAGCTGCCAAATTGTAATATGATATTTATAGATTATATTCTTGTAGCTGTTTCATTTTGTATGATTACGCTGCTGGTTTCTATCCCTTATGGGATTCACTTTGTTCGCAGCAGACAAACAGTCTTATTGAAGCAAAGTGATTAAAGACTGGAGGGATCTTATGCTTCGTAAAAATCTGCCGGTTCTTTTGGCATTTTTAAAAAAATCCAAGCTGTCCGTTTTTTTATTCTTTCTTATGATGTTTCTTGCGCAGCTTTCTTTAACGTATTGTTTAGGCAATTACAATTATATTTCCCGTTATGAAGATAGCTTCAAGGCAATTCCCGGTATAGAAAATTCTATTTATTACGCTTATATGGGAGATGTAAATTTTCAAGAAAATTGGATCAAAACTGATATAAATACATTATTAAGCGGAAGAGACGGACTCGGCCTTATATTAAATTCCGCTTATATCAGTACGACTGAATATATGGGGAACGCCGTTCAAATTCTGGCTCTTGACAAAAGTCTTATCAGTACCAGTTTAAATTTAAAATTATCCTCTGAGGGGATCGCATCAGAAGGAGTCGACGAAAATCACAATCTGCAAATTTTTATTACAAACGACATCTATCGCGACAACGATTTGGGAGACATAGTAACCTTAAATATAAACGGAAAACCGATCTCTTCCGTAATCTGCGGCAGATATGCGAAAACTGCGTGTCTTCCTAATTTTACAACCGGCAGCAATGCCGTCAATATCTATGATATCATGTCGGATTACAATAATACTATATTCATAATCAACGCAGAAGAAAGCATGCTTTTAACTCAACAAAAAATATATAATAAAAGCAACTTGGGTTTTATCATATTTTCTGAAAATGCCTCCGATGAAGAGAAAGAACAAATCTGCAGGCTATTAGCAGAAAACGGCTATACGTATCATTCCTATACGGAGATTGAAAAAAATTCACGGGAAGAAACGGCTGCCCGGTTTACAAACGCCCTGCCTTTGCCTCTTTTTGTATTTTCCCTTTCTTTCGTTTTTACATCCGCCATCATCGTATTGATTATGGATAAAAATATGAAAATTTTCAGTATCTGCTTTCTATGCGGATTAAACAGAAGAAAAGGATATTCATTGATTTTAATCGGGTTTGCGGCTTTGAATTTTACTGCGCTGATTATAAATATAATACTAAATTTTTTTCTCTCTTCTTCCGGAAAAACGTCCGATCCGTTTTATACTGTCATTTTCCGGCCGTCGGATGTATTTTACATGACTTTATTAGCTGCAGTATTTCTGCTCATTGTAGGCATAGAAATATATATCCTTTATCATGGGAAGACATATGTTGAGATCAAAAAGATTGAAGAGAGATAAAAGGTGATTTAAATGAGCATTATAAAGTTAGAAAAAATCAATAAAACATATCCTTTGGGACGGGAAAAATATCATGCGCTTAAAAATATTTCATTTGAGATTTCTGCAGGGGAAATGGCAGCAATAATAGGCCCCTCCGGTTCAGGAAAGACGACGCTGCTGAATGTGATCGGATTGATTGACGGCTTTGATGACGGCAAGTTTTTCTTTAACGGGAAAGACGTTACAAAAATAAATGATATTCAAGCATCTAAAATCAGAAATGAAGAAATTGGTTTTGTCTTTCAAGATTTTTCTCTGATCGAAAATGAATCCGTGCTTTTTAATGTCATGCTGCCGATGTATTTCAGCAAAATCCCTGCAAAAAGCATGAAACAAAAAGCTTTACGGGCTTTAGAGGAAGTAGGCCTTCCTCAAAATCAATTTAAAAAAAGAGCAAAATATTTATCCGGCGGTCAGAAGCAGCGCATAGCGATTGCCAGGGCAATCGTAAATGATCCCCAAATTATTTTAGCGGACGAACCCTCAGGAGCACTCGACAGCGAGAGTACGACGCAAATAATGAAGCTTTTTAAAGAATTAAACGATCAATCAAAGACGATATTAATCGTTACACACGATAAAACGGTATCCTCTTATTGCAGCAGAGAAATCTGTATGAAAGACGGCGCAATATTATTATGATTTATAATACAAGTAGTATTGTATTATAGATTTATAGAAAAAAACAGAAAGACTAACTATTAAAAGTCAAGTCAAAAAAGAAGAAGTTACGAATGAATTGC